>Ga0247842_10000226_pt1 | contig 127065 bp, 114 predicted proteins | sample LaCruzMarch2015__3_FD_192411 | JGI IMG/M metagenome (GOLD analysis project Ga0247842, IMG submission 192411) | Freshwater microbial communities from meromictic Lake La Cruz, Castile-La Mancha, Spain - LaCruzMarch2015_19m | ecosystem: Environmental > Aquatic > Freshwater > Lake | place: Spain... | reverse complement strand
CTAAGCCTGGATATCAATAACGATGGAACGACCACTTTATACGGAAATATTACCGCCGATGATGACGTCTCATTAGACGGAGCAACGGATGTTAACCTGGCAGCCAATGTAACAATACTCGGTGACGGTTCAACCAACGTGCTTCTTACCGGTGGAGACGTGGCCGGGGATTTTAACTTAACAGTTGATGCCGGTACTGGCGCAGTGACTTTAGGTCTTGCTGCAGGTCAGACTGAAATAGACGTTAATAAATTAACCGTAACCACAACCGGTCAGACCAATATTGCAGGCAATATTCTTGCAGATGAAGGCATAGATTTAAGCAATGCTACAAACGTTGATATAACCACAGATGTAACCTTAACTAATACAGATAGTGGCATAATAGACTTAACTGGTGGCATAGATGGAGCATTTGACCTTACCATTACTGCCAATGCTACAGATGTTAAATTAGGTATTGTAGGAGCCAATGCTTCCTTAGGAACAGCAGCCGCGGGTCATACAGCGCTTACAGTAACAAGCACAGGAACGACAACATTGATGGGCAACATCACAACGACAACCACAAACGGAGTAAGTTTCACAGGTGCAACTAATGTAATATTAGGAGCAGATGTAACTATAGATACAGGGGCAACCACTGGTGATGTGCTGTTTTCCAATGCCGGTGCTAATTCCTTAAGCGGTGAATTTGATTTAAGGATAGATGCAGGAACAGGTAATGTGACTTTTGACAATGCCACCCAGTTGACCAGTCTTGCTGTTGATGCTGATGCTGCTACAGATGTGGATAATGGTGCAACAAATATAACCCTTAATGGCGTGATTAATATACCTGGTAGCGTCCGTCTATTTGGTGTAGGTATAGCAGATGTAAACGGTGCGTTAACTGCAACTGGAGGCATCAATGTAGCAATGGCAGGAGATGTCCAAGTAGATGCTAATGTAATCACTTCAGGTGGTAGCACCATCACCATTATAGCTGACAGTGACGTAAGTAGTGCTGGCGATGTAACAATAGGAACAGCTGCCGATGCTATAGTCCAGGGCGTTGATGGACTTATAACTATAAGCGGTCAAGCTGTAACTCTTGGCGGAGTAGGAACAGGTAATGACGGTCGTGTTTTGACAATAGGAGAGGGCGCAATTGATATTGATACTGTCGGCGCATTTACTATTGCAAATACGACTGCTGATAACAGCGCGATAGTTGCCGGAGGAAATATTACCGTTGATTCATCAACTTCAACAATTACAACCACTGGTGTAATACAAAGTACTTCAGGCAGCGTAGCTCTTACAGCAGCTGATGATATTACAATTGGCGGCGTTGTATCTGCTGATGGCGATAACGGAACAGTCTCTATTACAAAAAGTGGCGCAGGAGTATACAATATAATAACTTCTGCTGCTATAAATACGCATGGGGCTAATGGCACGATTACTATTATAAATAATGGCGCATCTAGTTCAAATATTACGATAGGTGGCGCTATAACCACTGTAAGCGGCAGTGTTAGCATAACTACAACAGCGGGCTTGGTTACTCTTGATTCCGCAATTACAACTGGCGGAACAGGCGCTATAACTGTTACTGCCGACGGTGAAGGTTACATTGCTATACATGCTGGCATTACGACAAACAGCGGAAATGTTTCTTTGCAGGCTGATGATGATGTCATTTTAGATAATGCTGCTTCAGATATAACCACTATATCAGGTAGCATAGATATTGATGCAGGATTAGGTGCTGCATCAGGTGCTGTTACAATGATCAAAGATTCCAAGATACAGACCAGCGAAGGTAATATTAATATCAATTCCGATGATGTTATAACATTAGGTCAATTAGTAGCTACCGTAGGTTCTGCGGCTATAACATCTACTGTTTCGACAATTATTAGTGCTGATGATGCTACGGTTGAAATTACGGCTCCTACTGTTGATTTAAATGCTGTAACAGGAATCGGTGCGGCTGGTGCTTCAGCACTTGATTTATCCACGACCACAACTATAACAGCTGATTTAAGCGGAGGCGCAGGGGGAAATATCTATATTGATAATGCCGCAACAGGTGCTGTTACAGTTTCAACTATGACAATTAGTGGTGGCGCAGGTTTGATAGACTATGAACAAACTGGTAACCAGAAATTAACCTTAACCACTGTGACTACGTCTGACGGTAATATTACGATTAACAATACCGGCGGAACAGGCGCTGATATTTTGGTTGGTGCGGTTACTGCTGACATAACGAACGACACAATAACGATTAATGCTACTGGATCGATTGATGATGATGCATCTGATGCTACCGCTGATATCACATCCGATATTATCAATCTGGATGCGGTTGAAGGCATTGGCGCTACGAGAGCGCTTGAACTTGCCAGCGTGCGCTTGATGACTGTTGATACAACCAATGGGAATATAGATATAGATAATGTTGCCAATGAGGGTGTTACAGTTACTACTATGACAACAGGAACCGGTAACATTACTTATGATCAGACCGGTGCGCAAACGCTTGGTATAGCCTTAGCTCAGGTAACAAACGGTGATATTAGTATTTCTAATAATAGTACAATAAATCTAGTAGATGTGAATGGAGACACCACAGACGGTGTGGTAACTCTGACTGCCACAGGTGCAGCCTTGACGACTACCAATGCAGCTAGCGTTGTAACAGCATATACTTTGACTATAGTTACTGCTACGACAGTGGGTACTGATGCCGGGGCTGATAATGCAGTAGATGCCGGCTGGTTTGATGTAGATGTGACTAATTTAAATATTACAACCGCTGCTGCAACATATATAGATGAAAGCGATGACATCAATCTTTTGGATGTAACTACAACTGGTACGCTTGGTGTAGATGCAGCTGGGACATTAACGGTTACCAAAATTTCTTCTGCCGGGCAAGCAGTAGCTCTTACCACAACAACTAATATTATTGACGGCGGTGAAGCGAATCAGGACGTGACAGCATCTAGCCTTCGTATGACAGCAGGTACAGGTATAGGTGATTCTAGCAGTACCTATAAAGAGCTTGAAACGACAATATCAACGTTAGCTGCAAGAACAACAACTGGTGACATAAATGTTGCTAATACAGGAACGCTTGCTATCGGTACGCTTAATGCTGTAACAGGGGTGACGATTGTTACAGGTGGCGCTAATGACCATATTGCGGTTACAGCTTCGAGCCCATTGTCAATAGACAGCGCAGTATCCAATGCCGGAACCGGAGACATAACTTTAGCCGCAGAAGGTACGGCAGCAACTGATGATTTAACAATAGGAGCAGATATAACCGCTGGAGGTGGCAATATTTATCTCTATGCCGGCCATGATGTTCTTCAGACAGTAGGAGATGTGCTCGCAGCAGGTGCTGGCAATATCAGTGTTTATGCAGGGACTGACTATAACGGTGGCAGTTCTAATATAAAAGCAGGAAATGCAGACGGCGATGTTACCCAGAGCACCGGCCGTGATATGACGACAGCGACAGGTACTATTACTATTAAAGCAACAGAAAATGTTGCGGTAAGTATTTTAAGTACTGGCGGAAATGTTTCAATAACAGCTGATGATGATACGTATTTACTTGCTAATAGTAGTGGTGCTATAACTGATAACTTGGCGGCAGAGACGGCTAATATTACGGCTGCTACGGCAACTTTACGTGCCGCAACTGGCATTGGCTCAGCTGATGATATCGAAACAAATATTACAACCTTAGATGCGTTGAATACCACCAGCGGCAATATCGTGATATATGAAGTTGCAGCGGGAGTAAACTTGGATATCAACCGTGCTACCCAACAAAGTCCCGGTGGTGCGGAAAATGATGGCAACATAGATATTCGAACAGAGAATGGTATTTTAACTGTTGTAGCAGACCAGTATGGTGTTACAGCGGTAGATGACGGTACGATTACATTATACGCTGGAGATAGCGTTGCAACTTATACCGAAGATTTAATTATTAATGATTCCATAATAGCTAATCGCGGTAAAGTGACCTTAACGTCACAAGGTGATGATGTAACTTTCAGTGCCGATGGAGATGTCACTACCACATCAGGTGAAATAGAAGTTAACGCAGTCTCTGGTCTTGGAGCAGGCTTAGGCATTATAACAATGTCAAACGGCACAGTGCTTAATGCTGGCGATGACATAATCGACTTGAATGCTTACGGAGATATAACTCTTGGAAGCCTTGTAACTACAAGTTCCTCTGCGGTTGTCGGCTCCGAAGCAGTAAATATTAATTCTGCCGCCGGTGCGATAGTTGACGGAGGAGATACTGATGTAGATATAGTTGCCAATACCATTGGGGCGCTTGTAGTTATTGATGCAGTAACTGGCGTAGGCTCAGGTGGTGCCATAGACACAACGGTTGCATCAATTGATATAGATAATTCAACAGGTAATATTCAAATTAATGAAACAGACGCTATCACAGTTGTCAAGGCAGTAGAGGCAGTGAGTGGCAATATAAACATAACTGCCGCTGGTACAATTACTGCAGATTCTTCCGGAGCCCCAGTCAATGTAATTAGCACGCTTCTGGCCGGAACTATTACCTTAGATGCTAATGGTACTGCTTCTGATGTTATCATCAACGATGGGCTATCTACAGCAACAGGTATAATTACAATTACTGCAGACAATGATGTGATATTTGCTGCTGAAGGTGATATTACGTCTACTACTGGAAATATATCAGTAACTGCCGATGCCAATTCTGATCAAGATGGGACCGGCGGTGCGCTTACAATGGCCAATGGTACCTTAATTAACTCAGGAACCGGAACGATTGCATTAAGTGCCGATGAAGATATTACTCTCGGCGGATTGTTAACTACTGCTGGTAGCGGAACAGTAATAACGATTACATCTACTTCTGGTGCTGTCATTGATGGTGGTGATGCTCATACTGATATCGCAGCTAATACTGCTGGTGCAGTTGTGACGATTGATGCGGTAACTGGCGTAGGTACTATCAATGCGCTTGATATAGAAGTGGACACTATAGATATAGATTGTACGACCAGTGGAGACATTAGAATTATTGAGCTTAATGGAACAGGTGATGATGGATTAGTGGTACAGCATACCCATTTTGATAACCCTAGTGGTCCCAATGATGGTGATATTGATATTGCGACGACAACAGGCTTATTGACTATTTCCGGCACAGTTTCAACAGCGATGAAGGGAACAATAACGCTGTTTGGTGATGGCGCTGCTGTTGGTGATTTAATTGTCAATTCTACAGTAACTTCAGTAGAAGGCAACATTCTTTTGAAGGCAGATAATGATGTAACATTTGGTGCCGGTGGAGACATCACCTCAACAACAGGCAACGTTACTGTAACTGCTGATGCAGATAATGGCGGTGCAGCAAGTGGCGCTCTTACAATGGCTGATGGTACCTTGATTAACGCAGGAAGCGGTACGATCGCACTTAACGCCGATGAAGATATTACACTTGGCGGACTACTGACAACGAGTACAAGCAATACAGCGGTTGTTTTGACTACTACTGAAGGCGGAATTGTCGATGGTGGTGATACCTATGTTGATGTGGTGGCTGCTGATGGGCGCTTGGTGATTGATGCAGTAATCGGCGTAGGTTCAGCTGGTGCTATTGAAACAACCGTTGCCTCAATTGACGTAGATAATACAACGGGTGGAAATATAGATATTAACGAAACCAATGCCATAACCGTAATTCAGTTAGACCAGGATGCAGCAGCCGGAACAGTTAATCTTGACGCTGGTGGCACAATTACTATTGCTGCTACTGCAGATAGCGGAGTTGGCGTAAGTTCGTTAGCCGGCCAAATAGAACTGGATGCTACTGGCGCAACTAGCGATATACTGGTTTATAATACAATTACTACAACCTCCGGAGCGATTAACATACTGGCAGATAATGATATAATCTTTACTATAGTCGGCGATGTAACAAGCACGAGTGGCAATATTACTATTACCGCCGACGCTGACGCAACAGCCGATGCTGGCCAGGGCGGTGCAATTACTATGGCGGATAATAACGATCCTATTGCCGCAGTTGCTGACTCAACTGTTATTGACGCTGGTTCGGGTTTGATTGCCTTAAATGCCGACGAAGATATTACAATTGGTCGCTTGGTAACTACACATAATGTTGCTGGCGATACAGAGATAAGGATAATAAGTATAAGCGGTGCTTTAGTTGATGCTGGTAATTCCGGTAATGCTGCGCTTAACCAACCGGATATAGAAGTTGACACAACAAATGGAACAGTATCAATCAGCACCTTAACAGGCATAGGCACAGATGCCAATGCTATTGAGACCAAAGTTCGAGAACTTGCCGCAACTACTACAAGCGGTGATATAAACATAGATAATAGTTCAGCGTCTTTACTTACCATAGTTAACGCGACAGGGTATGCGCCTGCCGGAGTTAACGGAGTTACTATTACTGGCGGAAGTTCAAGTGATAATATAACAGTTACTTCCACATCTCCGTTAACAGTAAGTGCAGTTGTAACTAATACAGGCGGTGGCGCTGTTGTATTAGCGGCTGAAGGGACTGCAGCAACTGTTGATTTAACTATAGCTAGCGCTATATCAGCTGCTGGCGGGAATGGTAATATTTCTCTCTACGCTGGACACGATATCTTGCAAACTACTGGTGATGTTACAGCTGCAGGTACTGGCGCAGTTAATGTCTATGCTGGCGTTGATTATAATAATGGTACTGCTCAGGCAGGACATGCGACTGGCGATATTACACAGACTAGTGGCCGTACGATAAGTTCTACTAGCGGAAACATTACAATGACAGCCACGGAAAACGTTAACCTGAGCGCTGTTTCAACCACAGGAAACGTAAGTATTACTGCCGATGATAACACTTATGCACTTAAGGATAACAGCGGTGCGATAACTGACAATTTAGCAGCAGAGACGGCTAATATTACGGCTGCTACAGCAACTTTACGTACCGCAACAGGTATTGGTTCAGCCGATGATATTGAAACAAATATCACAACTTTAGATGCGCTGAATACCACTAGCGGCAATATCGTGATATATGAAGTTGCGGCCGGCACGAATTTAAATGTCAATCAGGCTACGCAGCAGACAGCCGGTAATATAGATATTCGTACTGAAAATGGTACCCTTACAATAGTTGCGGATCAGAGCGGCGTTACAGCAGTAGGCGCAGGAACAATTACATTGATCGCCGGTGACAGTGATACAACATATGCCGAAGATTTAGTGATAAATGATACTGTTACTTCTGCCAGCGGTTTAATTACGCTGACTTCATCAGGTGATGATGTAAGATTTGGCGCAGGCGGAGACGTGACTACGACTTCAGGTCTTGTGGATGTTAATGCGGAGAGTGGAGTAGGGCTTGGCGAAGGCGTAATTTTCATGGCAGATGGCGCAGTAATTAACTCCGGCAGCGCTCAGACAACTATGAATGCCTATGGGGATATTACTCTCGGAGGCGTTACCACTACATTTGCAGCAGCTGACGCTATTGTAATTAACTCTGCCGCAGGAGGCATTGTTGATGGCGGAGATGCGGATATTGATATTACAGCTAATTCAGTTGGGGCGATTGTAAATCTTGACGCTGTGACAGGTATTGGAAGCGGCAATGCCCTTGAGACCAAGATCGCCAGCTTAGAAGCTAAGAATACAACCACAGGTAATATTAAGATCAATGAAACCGACGCTATTACATTAAAGGAAATAATAAATCAAGCGGTCGGCTCAGTGGATGTAACAGCTGGAGGCACAATTACAACTACAGTTGTAACAGCTGACCACGGCGCTGTAAATCTCTACGCCACTGCTGGAGATCTCTTAGATACAGCCGGCGGTTTGATAACCGCTACTGCGGAATCTACGCTCAAGGCGAGCGGAGTAGTCGGCACTAACGCTAATCCTATAGATGTTAATATCGACGGAAAGCTCTGGATATTAGCCGGATCTATGCAGGATGAAGTTTCAGCAAACATAGCAGGTACGGTTAATGGCGGAGACGCTACGGAAAGAGTTGAGATACTCTTGCCGGCTCCTCCGGGTTTAGTGATACTGGATAATCACCTGATGGGCGGTGGAAGTTATGGAAGCGGCAGTTCTAATGGCACTATTCTAAGCCGTGGTTACGGCTATATGGCGATTATGCGCGCAGACATGTTTAGCTCGGTCTATCAGCAGGGATTACAGCCTTGGGGCCACAATATGATGCTGCCATGGGTATTAAGCGAAGGCTCTGTGATAGGCGATGATTTCTTAAGCAGCTTGCCTGCGGTTATAGATGTTTCGCAATTGAATTTGCCGGTGATAAGTGGAATGAATCAAACAGCGAATTTCTACATTATTCGTTCGCTTAAATAAAAAGAGGAGGATTTACTTCTATGAAGAGGACAGCAGTTTTAATAGTAACATTTTTGCTTTTAGTTGGGTTTACCTGTGCGATTGTAGTAGCGGCTGAAGAACCAGCTGCCCCTCAGCAGGTTAAAGCCAAAGAGATAAAGATAGACCGTAATTACGACGGAGTAGCTGATCGCGTAGAAGCTTATGACGCTAAGGGGGTTATTTCCAGGATTGAATCCGATGTTAATTCCGACGGCAAGATAGACGAATGGGTTTATTACGAAAATGGCGCTCCAATAAAAGGCGAAAAGGACCTTAACGCGGACGGCAAGCCTGATACAACGCTGATTTATGACGCTAAAGGGGTAGTTACAAGGACCGAAGCTGACGCTAATGGCGACGGCAAAATAGATGAATGGGTATATTACGATGCCGGCAAGCCTGTTAAAGCTGAAAAAGACACCAACAAAGACGGCACGCCTGATACCTGGATAAAGTACTAGAATAAAAGCAGCAGTTTAATTATTATAAGTTGTTTCAATGAAGTCGTAGGGCAGATTCAAACCTGTCCTACGACTTTTTTATTTTTAAAATATTTGAAAGAATCCCGCCTCGAGATGTGTCTTATATAGTAGAGGAGAAAGGAGGCATTGAAGATGAAAAACAAAAATGGTTTAATATCAGAACCTGGTTATTCTGAACTTCTGAAAGAAATAAAAGAGAAAATAGCATCTGCCAGGATTAGGGCGTATCGCAGTTTAAATAAAGAGCTGATAAAGCTATATTGGGAGATAGGTAAAAATATTGTTGAAAGGCAGGAAAAATATGGCTGGGGCAGAGGCATTGTTGAGAGGCTTTCTAATGATTTAAGAAAAGAATTTTCTGGTACTGAAGGATATTCTAGCCAGAATTTGTGGTACATGAGGCAGTTTTACTTAGAATATAGAAAATTTCCAAATCTCCAACAGCTTGTTGGAGAAATTCCATGGGGCCAAAATCTAGTGATAGTAGCCAGATTAAAAGATATAAAAGAACGGGAATTTTATATACAAGCAACTGCGCAATTCGGCTGGAGTAGAAATGTTCTTATCCATCAGATTGAGGCAGAAGCTCACAAACATGCAGCTATTAAGAAAATGCACAACTTTCCTAAAGCTCTTCCCGCGCATTTGGCAGAACAAGCAGATTTTGCAATGAAAGATACCTATACGCTGGATTTTCTTGATATTAGCGAGCCAATCTTTGAAAGAAATGTAGAAAGAAAACTCATTGCTAATCTGAAGAATTTTATTACAGAATTGGGATTAGGATTCTGTTTTATTAACAGCCAATATCCGTTGAAATTAAAAGATAAAGAATATTATATTGATCTTTTATTTTTCCACAGACATCTGAAATGTCTTGTAGCATTTGAGTTAAAGATAGGAGATTTTAAGCCTGAATATGCAGGCAAAATGAGTTTCTATTTAAATTTATTAGACAATTTTGTCCGCTTGCCAGGCGAAAATCCATCCATAGGGATTATTCTTTGTAAAGATAGAGACCGCATAGAAGTAGAATACGCATTATGTGGAATCAAAAAACCAATAGGCGTTTCGAAGTACAGACTGACAAATAAATTGCCTAAAAAGCTGCGCAAATCATTTCCTACGTCAAAGGAGTTTAAGAAAGGCTTGAAAGAAATCCCGTCTCGAGATGTGTCTTATATATAGATAATCACAATCCGTGATTACCTGCATGGTATCATAGAATGTGACACCATAGACAAGGGAGGTCGCTTTGAAAATTGGAAGTCGCAATTTGCGACTTCCAATCGAGACAAAATGGGACTAAGGAGAAGACCTTAATAAAAGTTATTTTCTTAAAACATTAATAAAATTAGCGCGAGCGTTGGATAAAGAAAAACTCGCACCAATGGTGCGAGAAATTAAGCCAGACAAGAATATTCTTGACACATTTTTTTATTATGTTATAATCTATACCAAGTTAATCAAGATTATATAGATTAGAGGTTTAAAATGAAGATAACTTATAAAGGCGACTACAGTTTAAAGACAATGCTTGATCTGGCTCTGCACTATAATAAAGGAGTGCTGCCTATTCAGGAGCTGGCCAAAAAAGGGGATATCCCTAATAAATTTTTAGAGCAGATACTTCTGACTTTAAAAAAAGGCGGCTTTGTAGGGAGTAAGCGCGGCATAGATGGCGGCTACTTTTTGGCAAGGCCTCCCGAGACCATAACAGTGGGAGAGGTAATTAGATTTATAGAAGGGCCGATAGAGCCGATAGCGTGCGCAGGCAAGAAGAAATACGAAAGATGCCGGGACTTTCCATACTGCGTATTTAAAGATATATGGTCGCAGGTTTATACTGCCACATCTCTGGTGGTTGATACCGTTACATTTGCCGAGCTTATCCGAAGAATTGAAAATATAAAAAATAACGGCGGAAATACTTCTTATTCCATCTAAACGGTTTATGTGGGAGACAAATTATGGCTAAAATTTATAATGACATAACGGAGCTTATCGGGAATACGCCTCTAATCAGATTAAATAAAATAGCAAAAGGTGCTGGCGCTGATATCCTAGCTAAACTAGAATTTTTTAACCCGGCGTCCAGCGTGAAAGACAGGATCGGTCTTTCAATGATAAAAGACGCCGAGGAAAGAGGCTTGTTGAAGCCGGGCGGGACCATAATAGAGCCCACTAGCGGGAATACAGGCATCGCGCTCGCTTTTATAGCGGCTGCGAGAGGCTATAAGCTTATAATTACAATGCCCGAGACAATGAGCTTGGAGCGCCGCCAGATTTTACAACTATTCGGGGCTGAGATAATCCTGACCCAGGGCGAGAAAGGTATGAAAGGCGCTATTGAAAAAGCCGAAGAGCTTACAAAAAATACAAAAGGCGCTTTTATGCCTCAGCAGTTTAAAAATCCAGCTAACCCCAAGGCTCACAGAGAGACAACGGCTGAGGAAATCTGGAAAGATACAGGTGGTAAAGTGGATATGCTGGTTTCCGGGATAGGAACAGGCGGCACAATAACAGGCGTAAGCCAAGTTCTCAAAAAAAGAAAGCCGGGATTTAAAGTAGTAGGCGTTGAGCCGTTTGATTCGCCTGTTTTATCCGGCGGAAAGCCTGGGCCGCACAAGATTCAGGGTATAGGCGCGGGTTTTGTGCCTGATGTGCTGGATAAAAGCCTGATAGACGAGATTTTTAAGGTAAAAAATGAAGAGGCTATAGGAACAGCAAAGCGCCTTGCCAAGGAAGAAGGGATTATGGCAGGCATATCTAGCGGCGCGAATGTATTTGCTGCCATTGAGATTGCTAAAAGGCCTGAAAATAAAAATAAGGTGATAGTAACTGTCATATGCGATACCGGAGAGCGGTATCTTTCTACTGACATGTTTAAACTTTAGAAACGGAGGGTATATAAGCATGGCAAAAACAATTAAAGAGATAAACGAGAAGATAAAACAAGGAACCGCAGTTGTTGTAACCGCGGAAGAAATAATCGATCTTGTCGAAAAAGATGGTATTAAAAAGGCTGCTGAAAAAGTAGACGTTGTTACTACAGGCACATTCGGGCCAATGTGTTCTTCAGGGGTATATTTTAATGTAGGCCATTCAAAGCCGAGGATAAAGCTTGGCGGAGGAATCGTTACTGTAAATGACGTGCCTGTATATACAGGTTTCGCGGCAGTGGATTTATACTTAGGCGCGACAGCTCTTCCTGACGATGATCCGAGGAATAAAGTGTACCCCGGAGAATTTAAATATGGCGGAGCCCATGTAATACAGGAGCTAGTGGCTGGAAAAGACATTGTCCTTAAAGGAACAGCTTATGGTACAGACTGTTATCCCCGCAAAAAAATAGAGACTCTGGTTAATATCAAAGATCTCAACGAAGCAGTGTTGTTTAATATTAGGAACGCTTATCAGAATTATAACTGCGCTGTGAATTTATCTGATAGAATGATCTATACCTATATGGGAGCGTTAAAGCCAGAGATCGGGAACGCTTATTATTGTTCGGCAGGACAACTTTCGCCTTTATTAAAAGATCCGCATTATAAAACAATAGGTATTGGCACGAAGATTTTTCTGGGAGGAGGAATAGGCTATGTGGCGTGGCAGGGTACGCAGCATTCCCCTACAGTAAAGCGCAAAGATACAGGAATCCCTCAGGCTCCAGCAGGCACGCTGGCTGTGATAGGAGATTTGAAACAAATGACGCCTGATTATTTAGTTGGCACTACTTTTCAGGGCTATGGTGTCACCCTTACAGTCGGGATAGGCGTCCCTATACCTATATTAAACGAGGAAATATGTAAATATGCGTCGGTAAAGGATGAGGATATATGGACTCAGATAATCGATTATAGCGAGGCGTACCCAAATTGTATACCAGGTAGTTTAGGAGAGGTGAATTACGCTCAGCTGAAAACCGGAAAGATCAAGGTAAAAGGTAAAGATGTCCCTACAGGAGCTCTTTCCAGTTATTCCAAGGCAGTCGAGATAGCTGAAAAGTTGAAGAGTTCCATAAAGGATAAGAAATTTTTCTTAACTGAACCTGTCGCTCCGATTCCTGGCGCTGAGTCAGGAGTAAGCTTCAAAGCGTTAAAAGAACGCCCTGTAGAATAAAGGGCCTGGGTACAAAAGTTACAAAATAATGTAAATTTTGTAACTTAATCTGTTTCACAAAATTTAGGAGGGGTTATGAAGGAGAAAGTTCAAAAAGCGATAGAAAATATAAGACCGTTTTTACAGCAGGATGGAGGAGATATAGAGCTGGTTGATGTGGTAGAAGGAGTGGTGACTGTCAGGCTTAAAGGCGCCTGCGGCTGCTGCCCAATGTCTCAGATGACGCTTAAAAATGGAGTCGAAAAAGCGCTAAAAGAAGAAATCCCTGAAATAGTCCGCGTAGAATCCGTCCAATAAACTTTACAATTGTGACATTGTTAGAGTGTCAAGTTTATTTGGGAGAGAAGGGGAAATAGCTTGACTAAATAGGGGTATTTATAGATAATATGTAGGGCTTTAGAAATACAATGTATGTATTTATACTGAACGAGGACGTTCTGCTTTAACAAAGCAGGACGTTTTTTTATATACGGGGTAGATATGAAAGCTTTTATTGCGCTCGAAGACGGTACGATTTTTGAAGGCGTTTCTTTTGGAGCCACAGGAGAAAGGCTGGGGGAGATTGTTTTTAATACCAGCATGTCCGGTTACCAGGAGATAATGACAGACCCTTCCTATAAAGGCCAGATAGTTACAATGACCTACCCTCTTATCGGAAATTACGGCGTAAACAAAGAAGATGTTGAATCTTCCGGGCCGAAGTTAGAAGGTTTTGTTATAAAAGAAAGAAGCAAAATCGCCAGCAACTGGCGTTCTGAAAAAAGCCTGGATCAATACCTGAAAGAAAATCATATTATCGGGATAGAAGGCGTTGATACGAGGTCTCTTACATTGCATATAAGGACAAAGGGCGCGATGAAAGGGATTATTTCAACAACGGATTTGAACCCCAAAAGTCTTATTAAAAAAGCGAAGGATTCTCCCGGACTTGTCGGCAGGGACTTGGTAAAAGAGGTTACTTGCGGAAAATCCTATAACGCGAAAACAATTTGCTCTACGTCCTCCGCTCTATGCCCTAGCGTTCGCTTTAAGGTAATCGCGATGGATTTTGGGATAAAATATAATATTTTACGATGCCTTATAGACGCTGGATGCGACGTGACAGTTGTCCCGGCTGATACCTCCGCAAGCGATATTTTAGCCAAAAATCCCGACGGTATTTTCCTGTCAAATGGCCCGGGGGATCCTGCGGCGGTTACTTACGCGATTGAAGAGATTAAAAAACTTCTCGGCAAAAAGCCTATATTCGGAATTTGCCTCGGTCACCAGCTGTTGGGCCTTGCCCTTGGCGGGAAAACATTTAAATTAAAATTCGGGCACAGAGGCGCGAATCATCCCGTGAAGGACATTAATACAGGCAAAATAGAAATCACATCGCAGAACCACGGTTTTTGCGTGGATATAAATTCTCTGAATAAAGACGAGATAGAACTAACTCATATAAATTTAAATGACAACACTCTTGAAGGCATGGCGCATAAAAAATTGCCGGTATTTTCCGTACAGTACCATCCGGAAGCTTCCCCGGGTCCGCATGATTCGAGGTATTTGTTCAATAGATTTATACAGATGATGGGAAAATAGTTATGCCAAAAAGAACTGACATCCACAAAATTTTAATAATCGGCTCAGGCCCTATTATCATAGGCCAGGCTTGCGAATTTGATTATTCAGGTACCCAGGCTTGCAAGGCTTTAAGAGAAGAAGGCTTTGAGGTAGTGCTCATAAATTCTAATCCAGCCACTATTATGACCGACCCTGAAACAGCCGATATTACCTATATAGAGCCTATTACTCCGGAGTTTGTAGAAAAAATAATCGCCAAAGAAAAACCTGACGCGCTTTTGCCTACATTAGGCGGACAAACAGCGCTTAATACAGCCATGAAGCTTCAGGAAACAGGAGTCCTTGATAAGTATAATGTTAAAATGATAGGTGCTGATCATAATGCCATAAAAAAAGCGGAAAATAGAGAGTGTTTTAAAAACGCGATGCTTAAGATAGGGCTGGACCTTCCAAGAAGCGAGATGGCTTATAATATGGAAGAGGCTAAAAAGGCGATGAAAAAAATTGGATTGCCTGCAATTATAAGGCCCAGCTTTACTCTTGGAGGAACAGGCGGTGGTATTGCAAGGACCGAAGAGGAATTTGAAAAAATAACCACGTTGGGCCTTCAAAACAGCATGATAGGCGAAGTTCTAATAGAAGAATCTATTTTAGGCTGGAAGGAATACGAATTAGAAGTAATGAGAGACAGATTGGACAATGTTGTTATAGTTTGTTCAATAGAAAATCTGGACCCTATGGGCATTCATACAGGCGACTCAATAACTGTTGCCCCCGCCCAAACCCTTACTGACAGGGAATATCAGAAGATGCGTAACGCAAGCCTTGCGATTATCAGGGAAATAGGCGTTGAAACAGGCGGGTCAAATATACAATTCGCGGTAAATCCGAAAGACGGGAGAATGGTTGTCATAGAGATGAATCCGAGGGTTTCCAGAAGCTCTGCTCTGGCAAGCAAGGCGACAGGATTTCCCATAGCGAAAATTGCGGCTAAATTGGCGGTAGGCTATACGCTTGATGAAATTAGAAATGATATTACCAGGGTCACCCCCGCGTCATTTGAGCCTGCCATAGATTATTGCGTGGTGAAGATCCCGAGATTTACTTTTGAAAAATTTCCAGAGGCAAAAGATATTTTGGGCATATCAATGAAATCAGTTGGCGAGACTATGGCGATAGGAAGGACGTTTAAAGAAGCCTTGCAAAAAGGTTTGAGAGGGCTTGAGATAGGCCATGCAGGCCTTGATAATAAACAATCTTACAAAAATATCACCGACGAAAAAATCAGGCAGCGCCTGGAAGAGCCTAACGCTTCGAGGATTTTTTACGTTAAATACGCTTTGCAAAAAGGCTACAGCGTAGAAAAGATACACGAGCTTACCGGGATAGATCCGTGGTTCCTTGAGAATATAAAAGACATCGTGGATATGGAAAAAGAGATAGCCAAAAGCTCGAGGCGTAAATCCAAAAGCAAAATAAAACTAAAGATAAAAATAAAATTAAGAAAAAGATTAAAAATAAAATCCGAGATATTGCTTAAGGCGAAGCAGCACGGGTTTAGCGACGCTCAGATAGCTGAATTGGCTTCTTCCAGCGAGCTGGAAGTGCGTAATTACAGAAAACATCATTTCATAAAAGCTGTTTTCAGATTGGTCGATACATGCGCAGGAGAGTTTGAGGCGTATACCCCGTATTATTATTCAACGTATGAAACAAAAAATGAAGCGATCCCATCAAAAAAGAAAAAGATAATGATATTAGGCGGCGGGCCGAATAGGATAGGACAGGGCATTGAGTTTGACTACTGCTGTTGCCACGCAGCGTTTAGCTTGAAAGAGCTCGGGTATGAAACAATAATGGTAAATTCAAATCCTGAAACAGTCTCAACTGATTATGACACCTCCGACAAATTATATTTCGAGCCTCTTACGTTTGAAGACGTAATGAATATTATCGACAGGGAAGCCCCTGACGGTGTAATTGTCCAGTTCGGAGGCCAGACCCCTCTTAACCTCGCGAGAAGACTTGAAAAAGCCGGCGCACCTATTATAGGCACCAGCGTTAAGTCCATAGACATAGCTGAAGATAGAAAAAAGTTTTCCAGGCTTCTGAAAAAATTAAAGATCGCCCAGCCTGAAAGCGGCTCCACTACTTCAGTAAAAAAAGCTTTAAATATCGCGAAGAAAATAGGATTCCCAGTTCTTGTGAGGCCGTCTTATGTCCTGGGAGGAAGGGCCATGAAGATAGTTTATGAAGAAAACTCAATGCTTGAATTTATAAAAGAGGCGAAAGAGGTTTCAGGAAAACATCCGATCTTGATAGATAAATTTTTAGAAGAAGCGATAGAAGTGGACGTAGACGCGATCTCTGACGGCGAGATTACAGTCATCGGGGGGATAATGGAACATATAGAAGAGGCGGGGATACATTCGGGGGATTCAGCCTGCGTCCTGCCTCCGCATACATTAACTGATGATACGTTAGAGACGATAAGAAAATATACTCATGCTATATCAAAAGGGCTGAAGGTGAAAGGCCTGTTAAATATACAGTTTGCTATTAAGCAGAACACAGTATATGTTCTAGAAGTTAACCCGCGAGCGTCTAGGACAATACCTTTTGTAAGCAAAGCCATAGGCGTGCCTCTTGCTAAAATCGCGGCTAAGGTTATGGCTGGAAAGACATTGAAAGAGCTTGGTTTTACCGAAGAGAAAAAGGTCGGCCATATTTCGGTCAAAGAATCGGTGCTTCCTTTTTCAAGATTTTCAGGCGTTGATATACTCTTAGGGCCTGAGATGAAATCTACAGGAGAGGTGATGGGTATAGACGCTACATTCGGCATGGCTTTTTACAAATCTCAGATAGCCGCGGGCCAGGCGCTCCCTAAAAAAGGCAAAGTGTTTATAAGCGTCAAAAATCAGGATAAACGCAACATAGTTTTTGTCGCTAAAAAACTTGAAGACATGGGCTTTGAAATCCTTGCTACAAAAGGAACGCATAAAGCCCTGCGTTCAAATAACATAAAAGCTCATTTGGTTGGCAAGATAGGAGAAGGGCACAATGAAATACTGGACCATATTCGCAAAGGACATATACAGCTTGTCATAAACACCCCATCAGGCGAAAGAAGCCAGTCTGATTCAAAGCCGATTAGAAACGCCGCAGTGATGCGAGGGATCCCATGCATAACAACTATCTCCGGCGCTCAAGCAGCTGTAAACGGCATAGAGTCCACTATAAAAAGTGATTTCCAAGTAAAATCCCTTCAAGAGCACCTAAAATCTTGACACTCTGACAATGACGGTTTTGTAAAGATCTTAGGCCTTATTTTGCTTGACCTGAACGAGAAAAACATAGATAATTATAGCCGATGTTAGTAAATAACCGCGTAAATATCAGGAAGGCACTTCTAAATATATAGCTGGAAGTGCCTTTTTATTTCCATAAAAATGTATTCCGTTCTGCGATCAGGACCGTATCCCGATCACCAAACGGGATTAGGTTAGGAAAGGTCAAATATGCCAAAAATAAAAGACATAAACAAGGTTTTAATAATAGGCTCCGGCCCGATTATCATAGGACAGGCGTGCGAATTTGATTATTCAGGCACGCAGGCTTGCAAGGCTTTGCGGAGCGCGGGATATAAGATAGTGCTTGTGAACTCCAATCCAGCCACTATCATGACAGATCCCGGCATGGCTGATCATACCTATATAGAGCCTTTAACTGTGGACTCTCTTACAGCTATAATTGAAAAAGAAAGGCCGGACGCGCTTTTGCCGAATCTGGGCGGCCAGACAGGATTAAACTTGTCCAGCGAGTTGGCAAAAAAAGGCGTGCTTGAAAAATACGGCGTGAGGATAATAGGAGTGCAGGCGGACGCTATTGAAAGAGGCGAGGATAGGATAATATTTAAGGAAACAATGAACAAGCTTAAGATTCCTATGCCGGCAAGCTCTCCAGCTTATAATACAGAAGAAGCTCTTAAGATCGCGCATGAACTCGGGTACCCTGTTATTGTAAGGCCTGCTTATACCATGGGCGGGACAGGAGGTGGCGCTGTTTATAATGACGCGGAGCTTGAGATTGTATCTTCAAGAGGAATATCCGCAAGCCTTATCGGCCAGATTTTAATCGAGGAATCCGTTATAGGGTGGGAAGAGTTGGAGCTTGAAGTTGTAAGAGATTCGAAATCAAATAAAATCACGGTTTGTTTTATTGAAAATATAGACCCTATGGGCGTTCATACGGGAGATTCTTTTTGCGCTGCTCCTATGCTTACTGTAAAGCCGGAGCTTCAGAAAAAACTTCAGGATTATTCATATAAAATAGTGGACGCCATAGGAGTAATAGGCGGGACAAATGTCCAGTTTGCACATAACCCGGAAGACGACAGGATTGTTGTAATAGAAATCAACCCAAGGACGTCCCGCTCGTCTGCATTGGCGAGCAAGGCGACAGGTTTTCCGATAGCATATGTGTCTTCTAAATTAGCCGGCGGAGACGATTTAAAAGATATCCCGTATTGGCGCGACGGGACTTTGGACAAATATACGCCTTCAGGAGAGTATGTTGTAATAAAATTTGCCCGCTGGGCGTTTGAAAAATTTAAAAACGTACAGGACCATCTTGGCACTCAGATGAAATCTGTCGGCGAGGCGATGAGCATAGGCAAGACCTACAAAGAAGCGTTTCAGAAAGCTATCAGGAGCCTTGAAATAGGTCGATACGGTTTGGGGTTTGCTAAAAATTTCAATAAATTGTCCCTGGACGAGCTGAAAGGTTTGTTGGCTTACCCTACGTCCGAGAGGCAGTTTATCATGTATGAAGCGCTTCGAAAAGGGATGAAGGTAGAGGAGCTTTACGAAAAAACCAGGATCCACAGGTATTTTATAAACCAGATGAAAGAACTTGTAGAGCTGGAAGAAGAGATTTTAAAATATAAAGGCAAAAAACTGCCGGATGAGCTTTTAATCAAAGCAAAAGAAGACGGTTTTTCTGATAGATATCTCGGACAGATACTCGACTTGGGGGAAGATGAAATCAGGTCAAGGCGCATCAAGATTGGAAAATCAGAAGCGTGGGAAGCTGTGCCTGTGAGCGGCGCGGATGCGGCGTATTATTTTTCAACCTACAACGCGAAAGATTCTGTTAAGGTAAGCGACAGGAAAAAAATAATGATATTAGGCGGCGGGCCGAATAGGATAGGCCAGGGCATTGAGTTTGACTACTGCTGCTGCCACGCTTCTTTTGCGTTAAGAGAAATGGGCTACGAAAGCATTATGGTAAACTGCAACCCGGAGACGGTCTCGACTGATTATGACACTTCCGACAAATTATATTTCGAGCCTCTTACAGTTGAAGACGTGTTAAGTATCTATAATAAAGAAAAGCCCATCGGCGCTATAGTCCAGTTTGGCGGCCAGACGCCTCTTAATATCGCTAAGGCCTTGGAAGATGCAGGGGTAAAAATACTTGGCACCTCGACCGAGAGCATTGACTTGGCGGAAGACAGGGAAAGATTCGCGAAAGTGATGAAGAAGCTTGGGATACTCCAGACAGAAAGTGGCATGGCAAAGACATTTGAAGAAGCCATCAGTATCGCCGCAAAGATCGGATACCCTCTTATGGTAAGGCCTTCATATGTTTTGGGCGGCAGGGCGATGGAAGTTGTATATGACGAAGAAATGCTGAAAGATTATCTGAACAAGGCTGTTGAGATTTCTCCTGACAGGCCTATATTGATAGATAAATTTTTGGAAGACGCGATGGAAACGGAAGCGGACGCTATCTCGGACGGAGAAGAAGTTTTTATCCCGTCTATCATGGAGCATATAGAAGAAGCAGGCATACATTCAGGGGACTCAGCCTGCGTCCTGCCCCCTAGAACGATTCCTAAAAAGCACATAGAAACAATAGAAGAATATACAAAAAAAATCGCCTTGGAATTAAAAGTAGTGGGCCTGATGAATATGCAATATGCGATCGCGAATGATAAAGTATATGTTTTAGAAGCGAATCCAAGGGCCTCAAGGACCGTTCCACTGGTTTCTAAAGTAACAGGCATTTCAATGGCCAGGATCGCCACTGAAGTAATGCTTGGCAAGAAAATAAAAGACATGAACCTGAAGCAAAAAAAGTACAGTCACCTCGGCGTAAAAGAAGCTGTGTTTCCTTTCAACATGTTTCATGAGGCAGATCCTCTTTTGGGGCCTGAGATGCGCTCTACCGGAGAAGTGCTTGGAATGGCCGACTCATTCGGCCTTGCGTATTACAAAGCGCAGGAAGCGGCCGGCCAAAAGCTTCCTGTAAAAGGCACAGTGCTAGTGACTGTCAGCGAAAAAGATAAAAAGAAAAATATAATAGAGGCTGTGAAGAGGCTTATAGGCCTTGGATTTAAAATTGTCGCTACAAGCGGCACGAAGAAATATCTTGAGAAAAATGGCATAGAAGTAGAGCTGATAAATAAAATGCAGGAAGGCCGGCCCAATATAGTGGACGCGATCCACAATAAAGAAATAAATCTTATTATAAATACGCCTATAGGCAAAAGCGCCGCATATGATGATTCTTATATACGTAAAGCCGCTATAAAATATAAGATTCCATATCTTACCACAATAGCAGCTAGTCTAGCTGCAAGCGAAGGAATAAAAGCTTTTCTTGAGAATAAAGGCAGCGTGAAATCATTGCAGGAGTATCATAAAGATATAACGTAACCGTGCGGTTGAGGTAGCTATGGTATGTTTTGATAATAATAAATATCTCGAAGAGCAGACAAAAGAGATCCTGGAAAGGGTTAAGAAGTTTGACAACAAGCTTTACCTTGAATTTGGAGGCAAGATCTGCTTTGACTATCACGCCGCAAGAGTTTTGCCCGGCTATGACCCCAATGTAAAGATGAGGCTTCTTGAAAAACTAAAAGACTACGCGGAGATTATTATAAGCGTATACGCCAAGGATATTGAGCAGGGAAGAGTAAGAGGGGATTTTGGGATAACGTATGATCTTGCTACCTTAAAGCTTATTGACGACTTAAAAGCCTGGAAGCTCAATGTGACCTCAGTAGTGCTCACAAGGTTTGAAAACGAGCCGGCAGCGGTTAGGTTTCAGAGTAAGCTGGAGCGTCTCGGCATAAAAGTTTACAGGCACTACAGGATAGAAGGCTATCCTTTTGATATTGAAAAGATAGTAGGGCCTGAAGGATACGGCAAGAACGATTATATAGAAACAAAAAAGCCGGTTGTGATAGTTACTGCTCCAGGCCCGGGAAGCGGTAAGCTTTCAGTATGCCTGTCCCAGTTCTATCATGATCATAAACGCGGCGTGAATTCAGGTTACGCTAAATTTGAAACGTTTCCGATATGGAACCTTCCTTTAAAGCACCCTGTCAATATCGCGTATGAGGCGGCTACGGTGGACCTGGCGGATTTTAATCTGATAGACCCTCATCATCTGGAAACTTACAATAAGATATCAGTGAATTATAACCGCGACGTGGAAGCGTTCCCTATTTTAAAAAACATAATAATGAAGATAACAGATTCTAAGGACAGTTATTATAATTCTCCCACGGACATGGGGGTGAATAGGGCCGGCTTCGGAATTATAGACGATGAAGGCGTTAAGCGTTCAGCCAGGCAGGAGATAATCAGGAGATTTTTCAGGCATAATCTGGAGTTTGCAGTAGGAAGCGGCACCAAAGAAGAGTTTGAAAGAGCGAAAGCTATCATGGAGTCATCCGGTGTTAAGCCCGAAGACAGGCCTGTTGTGCTGCCTGCCAGAGAAGCCGCGGAAGAATGTAAAGCTAAAAACAAAGGCAATAAAGGTTATTTTTGCGGGGCTGCGGTTGAGCTGAAAAATGGCAAGATTATCACAGGAAAAAATTCCCCTCTTATGCACGCTGCTTCCAGCGCGATTATAAACGCGATAAAATGCCTTGCTGGAATTGACGATGCGAAGCATATCCTGAAGCCGGAGATCATGAATGATTTGTCGCGTTTAAAAAAAGAGATATTGTCTTTATCTTCAGAAAGCCTCAATCTGGACGAAATACTTGTAGCGCTCTCCATAAGCGCTCACACGGATACTAACGCGAAAGAAGCGCTTTCAAAGCTTAAAGAATTAAGAAACTGCGAGCTTCATAGTACGCATTTACCTACGCCCGGAGATGAAGCAGGCCTTAGAAAACTAGGCATAAATTTTACAACAGACGCAATCCCGTCTTCGAGTTTATTTTTTAATGTTTAAAAAAGGAGCAATAAATGAGCGGAATATTTGGAGTAGTAGCGGAAAAAAACTGTGCGGCGGATTTGTTTTATGGGATTGATTACCAGTCTCACCTTGGGACTCAGTACGGCGGCATTGCCATACTGAATGGGAAGCGTATCTATAGGCAGATACACGACATATCCCAGAGCCAGTTTAAATCAAAGTTCTTCGAGGACTACAAAAAGTCCGAAGGCCGTTGCGGCATAGGGGTCATAAGCGACTCAGACGCGCAGCCAATGTTTCTCAATACAAAGTTCGGCTCGTTTGCGATATGTATGACCGGCCTGATAGAAAATACCAGAGAGCTTATCGCGGAGCTTCATAAAAAAGAATGCTCTTTCAGCGAAACAGAAGACGGTTATCCTAATACTGTCGAGGTGATCGCTAAGCTTGTCAGTATGGGGGACGATATTGCAAGCGGCATAGAGTATATGTTTACCAGGATTGTCGGGTCTTGCAGCCTCTTGATACTCTGTAAAGACGGAATCTACGCCGCAAGGGACAGATTTGGATATACGCCTTTGGTTATAGGAAAGAGAGAAGAAAGTTTTGCGGTTGCTTCCGAATCCAGCGCTTTTCCCAACACCGGTTTTAAAATATATAAATATTTGCTGCCGGGAGAAATAATTTTAATAGGCGAGAGCGGGCTTAAAGAAGTTTCTCCCGGACACAAAAGCGACAACCAGATTTGTTCATTTTTATGGATATATACCGGTTTCCCGGCGTCAAGTTATGAAGGCATTAATGTTGAAGTAGTCAGGGAAAGATGCGGCGCTTTCTTGGCAAAGCATGACAAAGATATCGAGGTGGATGTGGTTTCAGGCGTTCCTGATTCAGGGATTGCCCATGCGATAGGCTATGCGATGGAATCAGGCAAGCCTTACCGCAGGCCTCTTGTAAAATATACCGCGGGTTACGGCAGAAGCTATACCCCTCCTCTCCAGGAAATGAGAGACCGCATCGCTAAAATGAAGCTTATACCCGTTAAAGACGTGATAGACGGCAAAAAAATAGTTGTCTGCGAGGATTCTATCGTGCGCGGCACCCAGCTTAAAAACTTTACCGTTCAAAAACTCTGGGAAAATGGCGCGAAAGAAATACATGTGAGGCCTGCATGCCCGCCACTGATGTATCCGTGCAAGTTCTGCCTCTCAACTAGGTCTATACATGAACTGTCCGCCAGAAAAGCTATAAAGGATATAGAAGGTCACGATATGGAAGATGTGTCGGAATATATAAATCATACTACCAAAAAATACCAAAAAATGGTAGAATGGATAAGAAATGATATAGGGGTTACCACTCTCCGCTATCAGACTTTAGGCGATATGATAAAAGCCATCGGCCTCCCACGCGAGAAACTTTGCACATATTGCTGGAACGGAGAATGCCTTGCAAAAGGCAACCTGGTATAACCAAAAACTTGACACTGTGACAATGTCACTTTTGTAAAGATGTTGTGTTGAATATGAAAAAAATAAATTATATTTTTTTAATTGCCGCAGGATTAATGGTTATTTTAAGCGCCCGGGAGCTTTACGCCATCGAATACGCAAGGGCCAGATATGATTCAGCCATAAGGTATATAAAAAATAAAAAGCCTGATTTTGCGTTGTTGGAATTCCGGAGCGTTATAAGAGATTTTCCGAAAAGCCCGCTTGCGCAAAGGTCAGCGTTCGCGATAGCGGAGCATTACTATGACAGCAAGATGTATTATGACGCTATCAAGGGTTTCGCGGAATACGTGAAATCTTATCCTGATTCAAAAGCGAATGTCTTTGCGAAAGCGTACATGTTAAAAATGATAGAAGAGATTGCGGATCCTACATTTGAAGAAACGAACATGCTTGAAGATATCAAAAAAGAGTTTTTTTCCACGCCGCTGTTCCTTCTTTTTAAAGAATACAAAGAGACCTCGTATAAAAGCCCCTATCGCAATAAATTTAAAATAAGGTATTATATAGATAATATCGAGGTCTACAGAAATGACCAGCTCTTCATCAGGATCACCCAGTAAGTCCCTAACAGTCCTGTTTATCATATCTTTGATAATAGCCTCTTTTAATATCCAGACTATTTTTATGGGGCATTTTTTGGAAATGAAGGCCGCCATAGAAAAAGAATCCGGGAAAATTTTAAACAAAGACGTCGTTATAGGCGAGATAAAATTTCTGCCTTATGGCAAAATAATATTGAGCGACGTAAAAATAAAAGATAAAAAAAGCCATGCCTCTTACGCGGAAATAGAAAAGTTGGATGCGAGGTTTAATATACTGCAATTTTTGATGAATAAAAGCGTTCTTAAAAAGAATAAAGATATAAAATTTAAAGGAGAAATTGTATTTAAAAAACCAAGTTTTATCGGCAGGATAAACTACAAGCTGGACGGTATAGTAACTCCCGATGTCATATCTATAGGAGACCTGACGCTTGATTCGGACAAATTTGACATAGATATAAAAGGCAACGTAAATAATTACCTAAAAAGTCCGGTCGCGGATTTTAACGTCACATCAAAAGAAATAAACGCGCCAGGTATAGGCAAGATAAGCAATCTTTCCGGCAGCCTGGTGATGACAAGAGACGAACTGATTATCAATAGCCTGGATTTTTTTCTGAATAATTTCCCAGTCGGAGTCAAATGCAGGATATCTGATTTTAAATCTCCGCGCGTAGAATTTAACCTTGTCTCGTATCCGGGCCAGATCGCGTCCATGAGAGGTCTCAACCCTATAAATTTCAGCGTTAATTTTTTAGGAACAGGGTCAAGGAAGTCCATAAAAGGCAAGATGATATTTGAGATACAAAAGTTCGAATCCGCTAATTCCGGAAAAACTTCTTATACTAGCGTAGTGATAAGCGATTTATCGTGCATTTTTTCAAAAAAGGTGTTATCTGTGCTGGCGAAAAACATAAGCTGCGAAACAGACGCCCTGGGCAGAAAGATCAGCCTAAATATGTCTGATTTCGAAGCGCTGTTATACGCTGGCAAGAAAAGAATTTATCTAAGCCGCCTGAATTTATCAGCGTATGAAGGTATTGTGAAAGCGAACGGTTATGCGGACTTTCAGGAGCGCTTGCCAAAATTGCTGTTGGATTTTAAAATCTATAAACTGGATATAGCTGAGCTCGCGAAAGCGCAAAATTTGAATTATGAATTAAAAGGCGCGCTGGATTTTGAAGGAGTTTTTAACAGCGGCCTGGACCCGTGTTTATCCGGAAAGCTGAATATACCGGACGGGTATTTAAAGAATATAAAATTGCTCGGCATGATTTCAGATTTTTTAAACGTGAGGTCTCTTAAAGATACATATTTTAAAGGCCTTTCTTCCATGGTTGAATTTTCATTGGTAAATAAGGATATCTTGTTCGATAAGCTTATTATTACAGGAGACGACATAGTTCTGAGAGGAGACATAAAGCTGAAGTCTACAAAAAAGATAAACGGCGTTATATCGGCAAGGCTTTCCACGGCGCTACTTAAAGAATCTTTTAAGCTCAGGTTGTTGTTTATGCTTGTAGGAGAAAAGCTTTTATACCAAGATTTTGAGTTTGAAATAGGAGGTTTTGTGAACTCCCCGCAGATAAAGTGGCTTTCCACCAGGTTCAGAGAAAATGTCACAAAATATCTTACCGGAGGCGGCAAAGCCGCTATTGAAAAATCTCTCGAAAACGCCATGAAAGAACTAATCCCCTAAACTTGACACTCTGACAATGACGGTTTTGTAAAGATCTTGGGGTTTGGTAATTGCATTATGAAAAAAATATACGATGTTATAGTTATTGGGGCAGGGCATGCCGGCACAGAGGCATGCCTGGCTGCGGCAAGAATGGGTTCCAGGACTCTGCTTATTACCATGAGCCTTGATAAAATAGGATATTTGTCCTGTAATCCTGCCATAGGAGGCATTGGCAAGGGCCAGCTTGTTAAAGAAATAGATTCTCTTGGCGGAGAAATGGGAAAGGCGGCTGACGCTTGCGGCATACAGTTCCGTATTTTAAATAGAAGTAAAGGCGCTGCTGTTTGGTCATCCAGGGCTCAGATAGACAGGGCGATGTATTTAAAATATATGCAGGGCGTCGTCAAAAAGACCAGGAACCTGGATTTGTTGGAAGGAGCTGTTTCAGAAATACTTGTTAAAAATGGCGCCACAGGAGGCGTTAAACTTGCAAGCGGCGTTTCTATAAAGGCTAAAACAATTGTCCTGACCCCCGGAACTTTTTTGAACGGCCTTATTCATATAGGGCTTAATCATACCCCAGGCGGCAGGTTAGGAGACCCGCCTTCTCTGGGCCTTTCGGAAAATTTAAAATCATTCGGGTTCCATATTTCAAGGCTTAAGACAGGCACTACCGCCAGGATAGACGGCAGGACGATAAGATTTTCTAAATTAAAAAAACAAACAGGCGACCAACGGATAACGCCGTTTTCATTTTCGACCGAAAAGATAACAATAAAACAAGTAGCGTGTTATATCACGCATACAAATAAAAAAACACATCAGATTATACGCGATAACCTTGACCGCTCTCCGCTTTATACAGGAAAGATCCAATCCACAGGCGTCAGGTATTGCCCTTCCATAGAAGATAAAATAGTAAGATTCAGCGAAAGGGACGCTCATCAGATATTTTTAGAGCCTGAGGGGCTGAAAACAAACCAGTATTATCCTAACGGCGTATCTACTAGCCTTCCTCTGGATGTTCAGCTGAAAATGTTAAGGAGCGTTAAAGGCCTTGAGAAGGCTGAAATACTTGTCCCTGGATACGGCATAGAGTATGATTACATAGACCCTACGCAGTTAACGCCTGCGCTGGAAACAAAATTAATAAAAAATCTTTTTCACGCCGGCCAGATAAACGGCACTACAGGCTACGAGGAGGCGGCAGCCCAGGGCTTTATCGCGGGAGTAAACGCCAGCTTGAAAGTAAAATCAAAAAAACCTTTTATCCTGGACCGCTCAGAAAGCTACATAGGCGTTTTAATAGACGACCTTGTTACAAAAGGCACAAACGAACCTTACAGGATGTTTACCTCGAGAGTCGAATACAGGCTTTTATTGAGAGAGGACAACGCCGACCGGCGCCTTATGGAATCAGGCTATAAGCTGGGCCTTATAGGAAAGAAGCAATATAAGAAAATGCTTTCCAAGAAAAATAACATAAATAAAACCCTGGAAAAAATAAAAAACATAAAGCTATATCCGAACGACAAGGTTAACCTCAGCTTAAAAAAATTAGGCATAGCCCAAATAAGCAATGTAACAAGCATGTTTGATCTATTAAAAAGACCAGGGCTGAATTTTAATATGCTGGAAAAAATAAATAAAGATGGTAAAATATCCCTTTCCAATAGCGAGATTCATGGGGTGGAGACAGAGGTAAAGTACAAAGGCTTTATAGACAGGCAGCTAAAAGAAATAGAGAAGTTCAGAAAGATAGAACATATAAAGATACCGGAAGCTCTTGAGTTCAAAGGTATCCCTGGCCTTTCGAAAGAGATAGTAGAAAAGCTTTCCAGGATACGCCCCATAAATCTAGGCCAGGCGTCCAGGATTTCAGGAGTGACGCCTGTGGCGATATCAATACTGATGGTGTACCTGAAAAAATTCCGCAAGTCGTTGTAGGCAACCTATATCCGCACCCCTGGGGTGCCACCCCAGGGGTGCAGGTGGTTAGATATGCAATTAAAAGATGAATTGAAGAAATTTACGCAGGGATTAGGCGTATCGCTTTTCGGAGTAGCGTGCGTAAAGCCTATAAAAAAAGAATTTCTTTTTTCTGATGAAACTTTAAAGGATTTAGATTATACTATATCCTTAGGTTTGAGGCTTTCTGATGGGATATTAGAGGATATAACGAGTTTTCCCACCAAGATTTATTATCATCATTATAGACAGGCAAACGCTATATTAGATCAGGTTGCTTTTAAAGTCTCTAATTTTATACAGAGCCGGGGTTATAAGGCGTTGCCGGTGCCTGCGTCCCAGATAGTTGATTGGGTAAAGCAAACCAGCCACCTTTCCCATAAAAGAGTGGGAGAATTATCCGGCGTTGGTTTTATAGGCAGAAATAATCTTTTAGTGAGCCCTGAGATAGGGTCCAGATTCAGGCTTGTTACAATTCTTACGAATACGCCCCTTGAGCCGGATCAGGCGCTGAAAGAGGATTGCGGCGAATGCAAAGCGTGCATAAGCGTTTGCCCAGCAGGCGCTATAAAAGAGAAAAAAGAAGATTTTGACCATATAAAGTGTTTTGAAAAATTAAAAGAATTCAGGGATAAGCGTTTAGTTGACCAATTTATATGCGGGGTATGCGTTAAAGCCTGCAAAGGCAACCTACGCAGTTAGGGCGGTAAAATATATGCAAAAAGACACAGTAATAATTTTAGATTTCGGATCGCAGTATAATCAGCTTATAGCCAGGCGCGTCAGGGAGTGCAAGGTGTATTCTGTTTTAATGCCTTACAACACCCCTATAGAAAAAATAAAATCATATAACCCGAAAGCGATAATACTGACCGGTGGGCCCGCAAGCGTGACTGAAAAAGGCTCTCCCAAAGCAAACCCCATGATCTTTAAACTCGGGGTGCCTGTTCTCGGGATTTGTTACGGCATGCAGTTTACGGCTTACGCTTTGGGAGGGAAAGTCGGGAAAAGCAAAAAAAGGGAATACGGCTCCGCCGAGCTGATTTTAAATAAAAAGGAAAGATTCTTCGAGGGTTTTCAGAAAAAAGAAAAAGTCTGGATGAGCCACGGCGATAAGGTTCAGGAAACCCCAAGAGGTTTTATAGTATTGGCGCGTACAAAAAACAGCCATATCGCTAGCATGGCCGACCCTGTAAGAAAAATATACGGCGTACAGTTCCATCCGGAGGTTATACACACGCCGAAAGGCGCGCAGATTTTTAAGAATTTTCTATACGACATAGCAGGCCTTAAGCCAACATGGACAATGGCGTCATTTATAAAAAACTCAATCAATGAGATTAAGCAAAAGGTAGGCAGCGAAAAAGTGGTTCTGGGCCTGAGCGGAGGCGTGGACTCAAGCGTGGCGGCTATTCTTTTACATAAGGCGATAGGGCCGAGGCTCCACTGTATTTTCGTGGATAACGGCTTATTGCGCAAACATGAGCGCGGGTATGTCGAAGCCATGTTCAAGAAACATTTTCGCGTAAACCTCCACGTAGCTAAATCCGAAGAAAGATTTTTAAAAAAATTAAAACTCGTAAGCGATCCGGAAAAAAAACGCAAGATTATAGGAATGGAATTTATCAGGGTGTTTGAAGAGGAGTCAAAAAAATTAGGCAATGTAAAATTTCTAGGCCAGGGCACGCTTTATCCTGATGTGATAGAAAGCGTTTCCGCAAAAGGCGGGCCGTCAGCCACTATAAAGACGCATCATAACGTTGGAGGTCTTCCTAAAAAAATGAACCTCAAGCTGATAGAGCCTCTGAGAGACCTTTTTAAAGACGAGGTAAGGCTTCTTGGAAAAGAATTAAAACTTCCCGACGTTATGATTCACAGGCAGCCTTTCCCGGGCCCGGGCCTTGCTGTCAGGATAATAGGAGATATAACTAAAGAACGTTTGGAAATCTTACGCAATGCGGATTTCATAGTACAGGAAGAAATGGAAAAATATGACGGCTACAAAGACATCTGGCAGTCATTCGCGGTTCTTTTGCCTGTAAAAAGCGTTGGCGTTATGGGAGACGAAAGGACATATGAAAATGTTGTGGCAATAAGGATTGTTACTAGCCAAGACGCGATGACCGCTGACTGGGCCAAGGTGCCGTATGAGATTTTAGGGAGAATTTCAAATAGAATTATAAATGAGGTTAAAGGTGTAAATCGGGTTGCATACGATATAAGCTCCAAGCCGCCGGCAACCATCGAGTGGGAATAATTGAGGCTGGTCAACCTGCCAGGTTACCCAATTGGGTAACCTGGCAGGTTGACCAGGTATAATATATGTCCAATGATTATTTGAAGGATAAATGCGGGGTATTCGGGGTGTTTGGGCATAAAGACGCTGCGCGGCTTGCTTATCTCGGGCTTTACGCGCTTCAGCACCGCGGCCAGGAATCAGCGGGCATTGTCACTTCCGACGGCCGCCTTGTCAGAGAACATAAAGGTATGGGCCTCGTATCAGAGGTCTTTAACGAAGAAGAAATTTCGAAGCTTGCCGGTAATATTGCGATAGGCCACACAAGGTATTCCACCACAGGTTCTTCAAATATAAAAAACGCGCAACCATTTTTAGTAGAAACTCTTTCAGGCCATATAGCGGTTGCGCATAACGGCAATCTTACAAACGCCCTGACGCTTAGAAAAAAATTAGAAAAGCAAGGCGCGATATTTCAGTCCAGCATGGATAGCGAGATAGTTATTCATGCGATCGCCCATTCAAAGAAAAAAGATTTTAAAGAGAGGATCAAAGACGGCATAGCGCAGCTTGAAGGCGCGTTTTCCATGATGCTTCTTGTTGAAGACGGGATCATAGCGGTCAGAGACCCAAGAGGCTTCAGGCCGCTTTCTTTAGGCAGGCTTGACGGGGCGTACGTTGTAGCGTCTGAGACATGCGCGTTTGACCTTATACACGCGGAATTCGTCAGAGACATAGAGCCGGGGGAAATACTTTTTATTACTGAGAAAGGGCTTAAGTCTGTATATATAACGGATAAAAAACCAAAATCTTCATTCTGTATTTTTGAATATATATATTTTTCAAGGCCTGATTCAAATATATTCGGCAGCAATGTGCATCTTGCCAGAAAAAGGCTGGGCAGGGAGCTTGCAAAAGAATCGCCGTGCAAAGCGGATCTTGTAATAGCTATACCTGATTCAGGCTCTTCAGCAGCTGTCGGATATTCTGAGCAGTCCGGCATTACGCTGGAAATGGGAATGGTCAGGAACCACTATATAGGCAGGACTTTTATTCAGCCCGCTCAGCACATAAGAGATTTATCCGTAAGAGTAAAATTAAACCCGATAAGAGACGTCGTGAGAGGCAAAAAGCTGGTTGTCATAGAAGATTCTATCGTGCGCGGCACTACTTCCAAGGCCAGGATCCGCACATTAAGAGAAGCCGGCGCAAAAGAGATCCACATGAGGGTAAGCTGTCCTCCACATATTTCGCCATGTTACTATGGCATAGATTTCCCAACTAAAGAAGAGCTGATAGCTTCTTCTCATACAATAGAAGAAACGCGTAGATTCATAGGCCTTGACAGCCTTGCATACCTCAGCCTGGAAGGCCTTTATAAAGCCATGCCATTACCAAAGAATAAATTCTGCGTATCCTGCTTTACTGGCAAATACCCAGTTCTCCCTGAGCATGGTATAGGCAAATTCAACTTGGAAAATCAGCTCTCTTTTCTAAATAAAATCTAAAATTATTTAACGCTATATATTGACTAGGGTTATATTATAGTGTATACTTATAAATTAGATTATAAAAGTGTTATAGCTGTTATTATGGATAACATAGATCTCCCCATGAATGTTAAAAAACATAATGCATATATAAAAATTGTAGCTATTCTCATAGCTTTAATATTCTTATCTGAGAATGCGGGGTATTCTTTTGCAGATGCTCCTAACAATAAAACCACCCTCAGGCCGCCTTTGGTGTTCTCTAAAGGAGAAGATCGTCCAAGACCAGCTGTTGTGTTGGGTGAAACTGCGCAATTTTTGGATGAAATTGATCCAATCGCAGAAAATATTATTGAATTACTTGAGTGGGTAGTTGTCCCTTTTGCCTTATCAGAGGATGATAAAGTTTATGCCCGTTTTTTAGGTATAAATGAAGACGGTCAATCTGGGACATCGCGTATTGCTTCTGACCTTAGAAAAATTGAAAGATATATTGTTCCAGCTATTCTAGAAAATACAGCCGGGCGTTCTATTAGTCCCGAGGCAAGATTTCTGGATATAGGCAGCGGGTCAGGCATTGTCGTATTATACTTTGCACTTCGTTTTAAAATAAAAGCGACCGGGATTGAATTGGATGAGAGGCAATACCGTATCGCTGAAAAACTTAAAGCATATCTTGTGAAAGAAGGAGATTTAGAAGAGGGTCAGGTTACTTTTATACATGGCGATGCTACAGCATTTTCTTTTGATTCTTATCAGATTTGTTACTATCATAGCCCGCATCCTGGAGGGCCAGCTACTGATTTAGACCTCAAGATATTCCGCAAAATTATTAAAGAGCTTCCTGCTAGCGGTCAATTTATTTCTACTCTTAAGACGATTCCAGAAGATATGATGCCTCCAGGAGAGTTTGCTACCAAAAGGGTTTTTGCTGGGGTTTCAAGCGGGCCAATTACTGTTTCAGTCACGGCAGCAGATATCTACACAAGGACTCATCATAGAGCTGAGGCCTCAGATAATCATGGCAGCCAGCCAATCGCAATTTTAGAGACGCCATTAGAAAGTTATGACTACAGATTAGCTATTCAACGCGCTAGGGAGTGGCTTGCTGCAGGAATAGCAGGCGGCACCATAAGAGAAGAAATGAATGCCAGAGCGCATGCCTTATTGGAGGCTGAAAATCTTGGCCTTGGCGCATTTATGGAGCTCTTGGCTTTACGCTACGATACTTTGCGGCCAGAAAATACTGCTAGTTTGCCAACAAAGCATGTGGAATTTTTGGACAATAGTCGTGGGACATTTGCAGAAGTTGCCGGTATTAAAGAAACCCAAATAATTTTTGTATCTAAAGAGGATAGATTTCTCTGGGCCTTAGGTTCAAGAGAAATGGCTGATAATCCTCCTGGCGGAATGAGAATTATATTTTCTGATGAACAAGGATATATTCAGCAAGTTATCATGGTGCCTTATGATGGTCGCTTTGATAAAGCTGATATTGTAGACTCTCTGTCTCACGAAGCGGAGCATTGTAGAGAAGCGTTTCTTGCTTCTCAACGCTATGCAGAGCCGCTGATAGAGATTATTATTGAGGGGCGCCAAAGGTTTTGGCAGAGCGAGATATTGACACAATTCAGAGAAAGGTTGCTTAATGAGGCAAGAAGACGGATTAAGCAAGGCGGGGATTATCATTTAGTTTATCAATTGGTAAGGTTGTTGGATAGGTCTATGGCAATGGTATCTTATCCTCGGGCTGAGAAATTTGTTAGCCACCTGATAGAACTTGCAGGCAAAGAAGCCGTCGATAATATACATAAAACTGGTGAAGTTGAACAATTAGCTAATGCATTAGGCCAGGAGCGTTTTGAAGCGCTGCTTCTATTTTTAAGAGAATGGGACCAAAAGAGCTTTTTACATAGCAGCACTGCCGCAGGTTTATCAATAGGCCTGGCTATGGATATAGTCGAAGCTATCTTATTAAAAGGAGATTCTGGAAAATTGCCACTATCAGTTTCCAAGCTTAGGGAATTTATGGGTTTTTTACAGTCTCAAGGGTCTTTGGTTGGAGAAGAAAGTAAAACATTAGAACAAATTCTTTCACGTGGTATCCAATCTGATCGAGATACTGTTTTACAGTTAGCTGTGGCTTATGCAAAAGAGGAGATAGATCTAGAACATGTTAAGCATCAGTTATCTGCGCTCCATAACTTTTCTGATTATACCATTACTGCGCTAGCTACTTCTTCAGGCGTATGGCTGCCAGCTGATGAAGGGGCGATAAAGGAGCCAGTTGGAAAAAGTGGGATTGCAGGTCTTAGCTTTGCGCAAGTTCAAGCTATTCAGGATATTGTGAACAGATGTGGAGTTACGGCGATAGTGGTAGGGAGTGCAGCGGCAGATCAGTTGCGCTTGCAAGAAGCGCGTACGCAGCGAGAAGGAAGTCCTCGACCTGTCCAGGATCTAGATCTTATTGTTAGAGCGGAAGGACAAACAAGAGAGGATGTCTTTCGTATGCTAGTTCAAGCGTTGCAAGGTCTTGGGCCTGCTGTAGGACCATTGGAAGACAAGACGCCGAGTTTTCCTGGTGAGCCAATGATCACCTTCAGGCCGAATCAACTTCCGGAGTGGTTCCAAGGGTTGGATAAATATTACTTAACAGGAGCAGCCGCGAAGGTGTATAAATCACAACTGGCTCTACTCGTAGCAGTTGAGTTGGCGGAACCGTCATCATCCTATTGGATATCACTGCACGACGGTCTTATAGGATTTCTGAGAACCGGAGAAGCTACGCTGACTTCTTTTGGCGGAGAAAACAGAAAAGTGACGCTTCAGGAGGTGACTGCGTATGCGATACGACAAGCTCAGCTTGTGATGCCAGATTGGAACGAAACGGATTGGAAAGATTTTCTATTTGCTGTAAGAATGCACTTTCCTGATAATCCAGATGTCTGTTATGACTTAGGGCGCATGTATTGCGTTCAAGGTCAGTATCAGAAAGCAGAACAAGCTCTGAAAAAAGCCCTAAAGGCTGACCCCAGTCTTATTGATGCTCATGTAGAACTGGGGATAGTTTATGCTGCTCTAGGTGACCACTATCATGCAATTCAAGAGTACGAAGCTGCTTTGACCCTCAGGCCTGCAGATGCTATCGTCCATTATAATCTTGCAAAGAGTCATAATGCTACAAGTAATACCACTGGCGCAATTCAAGCGTATCAAGCAGCTATAATGCTTAATCCCAAGTTTGTCAATGCGTATTGGAATCTAGCCCTTGTGTATTATCAATTATATAAAATAAATGAAGCAATTGATAATTTTGCGCAGGCAGTGTTTATGGATGTTGACTCAATAAATGAAGTGCCACATGAATTGAGGCTTCAAGTGCAAAAGCAAGTAGCGGAAATCAAAGATGTCATACTACCAGTCACCACTACTTTGCCTGCTGTGCCAGACGGAACGCATATAGACTTTACCAGAGGCCTTAAAAGCGCGCTATAGTTGCTACTTTTACCATAGACATAATAGCAGTATTAGCTTATTTTTTAGTTGTATTGTTATTGGGTGAAAGGTGAAATAGAGCCTATAAATGAGCTATGTTTTTCTTGAACATATTTGTTAATGATATGCGCCGCTCGGGAAGACGCGCCTGGGTCGCCTAATCTAGCTTTTACTTTCCCCAGGTTTTCTTTTATCTCGTGGATTCTTTTGTGGTTATTCAGGATTTCAAAAGCTTCTTTCGCGATATTTTCCGGAGTCGCTTTAAATTGCACAAGCTCCGGGACAATCCTCTGGCCGGCTACGATATTGACAAGGCCTATGTCAGGAATTTTAATCAAATTTTTCGCCAAAAGCCATGTTAAAAATGATGTTTTGTAAACAACAACCATAGGTTTTCCCATAATCGCTACCTCTAGGGTAGCGCTGCCTGAAGAAACTATCACGAGATCCGCTATGTCCATAGCTTCATAGGGCTTATTTTCCAGGGAATGCGGTTTTATTTTAGATCTATGTATAATTTTGTTATAAAGAGACTGGTCTAATTCTTTAATTCTGGAGATTATAAACTCCGTATTAGGAATTTTGTTTTTAATAATATCGCATGAGCGCAGCATGCAAGGCAAGTGCTTTTCAATTTCTTTTTTTCTTGAGCCAGGCATTAAAACAATCTTTATTGAATTATGCTTCAGGTGACAGGTTTTAAGAGTCTCTTCTTTTTTCCAATCAGATTTCACTATGTCTAAAAAAGGGTGGCCTACAAAGTTTACCTTTACATCAGCTTCTTTATAAATATTTTCCTCAAATCCAAATATGACAATCATTTTATCCACGCATTTTTTAATCTCGTGAATTCTGTTTTTCCCCCACGCCCAAATTTGCGGGCTTATGTAATAGATAACAGGGATACCTTTTTCTTTCGCAGCTTTAGCGAACCGCAGATTAAAACCCGGATAATCTACAAGGATTACAGCGTCCGGCCTTCTGGTTTTAAGAAGGTTTTCCAGATGATTGAATATTTTTTTAAATGTGCTCAAGTGTTTGATGACTTCCACAAATCCTACAATGGCCAGATTTGTTATATCGTAGATGATCTCCGCGCCTTCGGCCTGCATCTTTTTGCCGCCCATGCCGAATATCTCTATATGAGGGTTGATTTGCCGGAGGTGTTTTATAAGATTTGCAGCCTGGAGGTCGCCGGAAGCTTCGCCGGCGATTATCATTAATTTTATTTTTTTCATTTATGGATTTTTTTCAATATGGCTAGCGCGACCTTTAGCGCTTCGTAAGCTTCTTTACCTGATACGATAGGCCTTTTGTTGTTGGAAACGCAGTCTACAAACGACGCGAGTTCTTTTTGAAGGGGCGCTTCTTTCTGGATATCTATCTTTTCCGCGACTATCTGGTTGTTTACTTTTTTATAGATAAGGGCTTCCTGGGCCATGTAGTCTATGGAAATATAGCAGTCGTCCTGGAATATCCGTATCTTGCGCAAACTATCGCTGGTTACGCGGCTGGCCGTCAAATCGCATACAGTGCCGTTTTTAAAACGGATCCTCGCGTTTGCGATATCCTCGTGGTCTGTGAGGATTTTCATGCCGAGGGAGTCAATGCTTTTAACCTTTGATTTCGTAAGGCCTAGAACAATATCTATATCGTGTATCATCAGGTCCAAAACCACGCCCACGTCTTTTACTCTCGGCGCGAACGGGCCAAGGCGGTGAACTTCTATGAATCTCGGCTTGTTAGAAAGCTTTTCTATCGCCTGGATAGCGGAGTTGAATCTTTCTACATGGCCTACCTGAATTATAAGGCGGTTTTTGGCGGATATTTTTATCAGATCCCCGGCTTCTTTAAGGGTTTTCGTGATGGGTTTTTCTATGAGGACGTGTACTTTATTTTTAAGAAAGAACCTGGCTATCTCGTAATGAAGCATTGTGGGAGTTACTATGCTTACAGCTTCTATATTAGCGTCTAAAAGCTTTTTGTAATCGGTAAACCAGGCTGTTTTGAGCGCTTGGCCGGTATCTTTAGCTATATTTTCATCAACATCGCAGATGCCGGCTAATTCCGTTGCTTCTAATGTGGAATATATCTTAGCATGTATGGAGCCTAAACGGCCAAGCCCCACCACCCCGACCCTTGTTTTTTTCATAAATATCATGGTAGCAAATACCTTGCTAAAAGTCAATCAGAGTGATAAAATAAACCCCAATATGAAAGAATATATAAGGTTCCTAAAATTTGTTAAACCTCATTTATTGATCATGATCTTTGCGGTTATATGCATGATCCTGTCTTCCGGCCTGGCAGGCGTATCTCTGGGAATGATCATACCTGTAGTGGATAATATCCTTACCGGCAAGAATATGGTTTTGCCGGCAAATCAGCATATTCCAGTTTTTTTGCTTAATATAGTGGACAAAATCAACGGCATGCCAAAGGTCTTGTTGTTGAATTGGGTTGTGATCATAATTTCCATTCTATTTCTATTAAAAGAAGCGTTTTTATTTTTCCAAACCTGTTTTATGAATCAGCTTGGCCAGGCAGTTCTAAAAGACGTAAGACAGAATATATACGAGAAATTGCTTAGCCTATCAAACGACTTTTATTCAAATATAAAAACAGGGGAACTTGTTTCAAGGGTCACATTTGACGTCGGAACAATAGTAAACTCTATCACGGAAGGTCTCACCGACCTTTTATGGCAGCCGATACAGCTTTTAATTTTTATAGTCATTTTAATCTGGATAAAGATTTATTTTTCAATTTCTCTGGGGCTCATACTTGTTACGGTCTTTATATTTCCGCTGATAGCTCTTCCTGTTATAAAAATAGGAAATAAGCTTAGAAAGATCAGCACGGCAACCCAGGAGAGCATGTCTGATATAAATTCGCTCCTCTTTGAGACTATATACGGCATAAGCATAGTGAAATCTTTCATGGCGGAAAAGTATCAAAAAGAGAAATTCAAGACCTATAATAATCGATATTTTAAGATGATGATTAAATCAGTTAAGCGTTTGTCTATTATAAGCCCGCTGGGAGAATTTGTAGGGATGCTGTGCACGGGCGTAGTTTTGTGGTACGGCGGCAAAGAAGTGGTAGAAGGCCGCTTAAGCGCGGGAGCTTTTATAGCTTTTCTAGCGGCGCTATTGTCGCTTCTTAAGCCGTTAAAAAGGCTATCAAGGCTTTATGGCATAAATCTTCAGGCAATGGCAGCGATAACAAGGGTTTTTGATATATTAGACAGAGAGCCAACGGTAAAAAACAGCCTGAATGCAACGGAGATAACCAATTTTAAAGACTCGATAGAATTTAAGGATATAATTTTCTCGTATGATAAAGACAGGGTTGTATTGAATGGGGTCAACGCGAAGCTTTTAAAAGGACAGGTTCTCGCTATGGTTGGAATGAGCGGAGCGGGCAAGACCACGTTCGCTAGTTTATTGCCGAGATTCTACGATCCTGAAAAGGGCGCTATTCTTATTGACGGCAAGGATATAAGGGATTTCACAATAGAGTCTTTGCGCGAACGCATAGGCATTGTCAGCCAGGAAACAATACTTTTTAACGATACCGTAAGGAATAATATCGCATTTGGAAGGCCTGACGCGAAAATAGAAACTATAATGAACGCCGCCAAGGCGGCAAATGCCCATAATTTTATTATGAAGATGCCTAAAGGCTATGAGACAATTGTAGGAGACAGGGGGATTAAGATATCAGGCGGAGAAAAGCAGAGGATAGCTATCGCCAGAGCGCTTTTTAAAGACCCTCCTATACTCATACTTGATGAAGCTACGAGCCAGCTGGATACTGAATCTGAAAAGCTGGTTCAGGAGGCAATCAACAGGCTGATGACTAACAGAACCGTATTAGTAATCGCCCACAGGCTTTCTACAGTAGAGCACGCGGATAAAATAGTTGTATTTGAAGGAGGAAAGATTATAGAAACAGGCACTCATGGCGAATTATTGCAAAAATCAGGCGTTTATAAGCATCTTTATGAACTCCAGTTTAAATCCAGGCTAGGGCAAGAAATAGCTTGAAATAGGAAGTATTGTATTATATAATACTCAGTCTAACAAAAACAGAAATTTATAAGGAGGAAATGTGGACACAGAGTTAATTAAACAATTATTGGAAGCAGGGGTTCATTTTGGCCATCACGTGTCGAGGTGGAACCCAAAAATGAAGAAGTATATATTCGGGGAAAGGAGCAATATCTATATAATAGACCTCGAAAAGACAGTGGGTTACCTGAATAAAGCAAGGGATTATGTGAAAGACCTTGCCTCAAAAGGAGAAACAGTCCTTTTTGTAGGTACAAAACGCCAAGCCCAGGATATTATATTCCAGGAGGCCCAGCGCTCAGGCATGTACTACATAAAGGACAGATGGCTAGGCGGCACGCTGACTAATTTCAAGACCATACGCAACAGCATAAAACGCCTGGAATCAATTGAAACCATGCAAAAAGACGGCACCTTCAGCGCTATTAAAAAGAAAGAAAAAGCCATACTTACAAAAGAGATGGATAAGCTAAAAAAGAATCTGCAGGGCATAGTCAGCATGAGGAAAATGCCAGGCGCGCTTTTTATTGTGGACGCTAAAAAAGAGGATATCGCGGTAAAAGAAGCCAGAAAACTCGGTATACCTATAGTAGCCATAATAGACACAAACGCTGATCCTGACCTGATTGATTATCCTATACCTGCGAATGACGACGCGATGCGCTCTATTAAGCTTTTGACAGGGCTTATTACAGACAGCATTGTTGAAGGCAGAAAGCAGTTTGATGAATCTAATACCGCGGAATTAGCAAGATTGCAGGAAGAGGAAGACTCAAGGGATATTACAGATAAAGAAAAATCAGAAAAGATTGTTGAAGCGATAAAAGAAGTCCCCGCTAAAGATAAAGAGGAAAAGAGGATAAAGCCCGTTAAGAAAAAGATCTATAAACCGTTATCGCCAAAAAACTAATAATCCTGCAAGCTTAATAGAAAGAGGTGTATTAATATGGTAATAACCGCAGATTTAGTAAAAAAATTAAGGGAAAAGACCAATGCGCCTATGATGGATTGCAAAAAGGCTTTGGAAGAGTCTAACGGAGACCTGGAAATAGCAGTCGATATATTAAGAAAGAGAGGCCAGGTCGTAGCTCTTAAAAAAGCCGGGAGAAGCGCCAAAGAGGGCGTCATAGGATCGTATATTCATTCGAATAGCAAGATAGGCGTGCTTCTAGAAGTTAACTGCGAAACGGATTTTGTCGCCAGAAGCGAAGACTTCAAGCAGTTTGTAAAAAATGTTTCAATGCATATCGCAGCTACGTCTCCGAGCTATGTGTCCCGAGAAGAAGTGCCGGCCCATATCCTGGAAAGAGAAAAAAACGTTTTGAAAGAAACCGTTAAGAACAAGCCGGAGAATGTTCTGGAAAAAATAGTCCAGGGGAAGCTGGAAAAATTTTATTCAGAGGTCTGCCTTTTAGATCAGCCTTTTGTTAAAGACGACAAGATAACCATAAAAGAGTATCTGAATGAGCTCATAGGAAAGACCGGGGAAAATATATTAATCCGCAGGTTTGTGAGGCTTCAGGTAGGCGAAGATATAAGATGACGCAGAAAAAATCAGCGTATAAAAGAGTTGTGCTGAAGATGAGCGGGGAAGTGCTGCAGGGTAAGCAGGGCTACGGCATAGATCCTGATGTAACCCGTTCTATCGCTGAAGAAATAAAAGATGTCAAGAAGCTTGGAGTGGAAATAGCAATCGTAATAGGCGGAGGCAATATTTACAGAGGCGCTACTGCCGAGGGCCAGGGGGTTGACAGGACTACGGCCGATTATATGGGCATGCTAGCGACTGTTATAAACGGCCTGGCGTTGCAGGATAGCCTTGAAAAGGCGGGCGTTTTTACGCGCGTCCAGACAGCGATAGATATGCAAGAGCTGGCCGAGCCGTATATCAGGAGAAAGGCTATAAGGCACCTTGAAAAAAACAGGGTGGTAATATTTGTAGCAGGGACTGGGAATCCGTATTTTTCTACAGATACAGCCGCCAGCTTGAGAGCTATTGAGCTTGGAGCAGATGTTATACTTAAAGCTACAAAGGTAGATGGCGTATATTCCGCGGACCCAAAAAAAGATAAAACAGCCAAAAAATTTAAAACGCTTAAATATATACAGGTTCTTAAAAAAAGCCTTAAGGTTATGGACGCGACTGCAGTAAGCCTTTGCATGGATAATAAGCTTCCTATTATAGTTTTTAACCTCACTAAAAAAGGCAATATAAAAAGAGTTTTGATGGGCGATAAAATAGGGACTATAGTGTGTTAGCTGCATGAAATAGTCCTTCGCGACAAATTTTGCTTCGCAAAAAAATTGGGAGGCTAATCATGGAATTATTGCAAAAACTTATACACGATTCAGAGGAAAAGCTTAAAAAAACAGTAGATTCTACTGTAAGGGAATTTTCAGAGATTCGCACAGGCCGCGCGAGCCCCGCAATTGTAGAAGGCATAATGGTGGAATGTTATGATACCCATATGCCGATGAAACAAGTGGCGACCATATCAGTGCCTGAGCCAAGGCTTGTAACGATACAACCCTGGGACCAGTCTAATCTTCAGGCTATTGAAAAAGCGATACTGAAATCAGAGCTCGGGATATCCCCGGTTAATGACGGAAAAGTTATAAGAATAGCTATCCCGTCCCTCACCAAGGAAAGGATAGAAGAGCTAAAAAAGATATTGCATAAGATTGCGGAGCAGGGAAGAGTTTCCATCAGAACCGTCAGAAGGGATGCGATTGCGTCTGTAGATAAATTAGAGTCATCCAAGCAGATTACAGAAGACGCGAAGTTTAAAGGCCACGACGATATGCAGAAGCTGACTGAAAAATATACAAAAAAAATAGACGAATTCCTGGCAAATAAAGAAAAAGAATTAGTATAGTATTCGCAACAAATAAGTGGGCCGCTAGCTCATCTGGTAGAGCACTACACTTTTAATGTAGTTGTGCCGCGTTCAAGTCGCGGGCGGCTCACCAAATATAATTTATGAAACCTTTCGAAATTATAGATCACACTTCTGATGCAGGTATAAAGGCATATGGCGTCACTATGACAGAGTTATTCGAAAATGCGGCAAAAGGCATGTTTGCTGTTATAGCGAAAGACGGGCGCGATATTCAAGGTTCGAAGATTGAAAAAAAGGTAGAAATACATAAGAACACAGACAACCTTGAAGAAATGCTGGTCAGTTGGCTGTCGGAGCTTTTGTATGTCTTTAACAGAGAAAAAATATATTTCAACGATTTTAAGGTGAAGAGTTTAAATAATGACGGCATAGAAGCCCAGGCAAACGGCGTTAATCTGGATCTTTATCAGAGTGACCTTTATACGGAAATAAAGGCGGTCACTTTTCACAACCTTAAAATAGAAGAAAGTGTGGACGGATTTAGCTGCACTATTATTTTTGATGTTTAACTATGGCCCATGCCTGGCAGGGTAAACTAGAAAAGTTAGACAATTTTCGCTGGAAAATCTCGCAATTCCACAAACCAGGGATGAAAGTTCCTGGCCTTATCTACGCAAACGAAGCCCTTCTTCAGGGAATCCTCAATGACGAAGCTCTCGAACAGGTAGCGAATGTCGCGTTTTTACCCGGCATAGTGAGATATTCTCTAGCCATGCCGGATATTCACTGGGGCTATGGCTTTTCTATAGGCGGTGTAGCTGCTACGGACCCGGAAGACGGAGGAGTAATATCTCCCGGTGGCGTGGGTTATGATATAAATTGCGGGGTGAGACTTGTGCGCAGCGATTTAATATTAGATGAGCTGACACCTAAACTGGAAACATTGGTAAATTCATTATTCAATAATATTCCCTCTGGGGTTGGTTCCAGCGGGGACATAAGAGCGAGCGCTAAAGATGAGGAAGAAATTTTTTTAAAAGGCGCAGGCTGGGCGATTAAAAAAGGATATGGCATAAAAGAAGATTTGGAGTTTACGGAGGATAAAGGATCGATAGAAGGCGCTGACCCTTCCATTGTTTCAAAAAGAGCGTATGAAAGAGGCAAAGACCAGTCAGGAACGCTTGGCTCAGGAAATCATTTTTTGGAGATACAGGTTATAGACGAAATCTATGACGAGAAAAAAGCTGATATGTTTGGTTTATTCAAAGGCCAGGTTACGATGATGATTCATTCCGGCTCAAGGGGCCTTGGGTACCAGATATGCGATGATTACGTGAAAAGCATGGCAGGTTGCTTGAGCAAGTATAATATAGATGTGCCAGACAGGCAGCTAGTGTGTGCGCCTGTAAATTCTCCGGAAGGAAAAGCTTATTTAGCCAGCATGAAATGCGCCGCGAACTATGCGTGGACAAACAGGCAGTGCCTTATGCATCTGGCAAGGAATGTTTTTGAGAAAGTATTTAATAAAAGCTGGAGTTCTCTCGGGCTGAGGCTTGTTTATGATGTGGCGCACAATATCGCGAAGATGGAAAAACATAAAGTTGGCGGCAAAGAAAAATTTTTATGCGTGCACAGAAAAGGCGCTACCAGAGCGTTCCCTCCGGGCCATCCTGATATACCTGAGGCATACCAAGAGACAGGACAACCTGTTATTATTCCGGGCGACATGGGCACGTTTTCTTATGTGCTCTCAGGCGCGGCAGGCTCTATGGAAGAAACATTTGGCAGCACATGCCATGGCGCTGGCAGGCGTCTTTCTCGCTCAGGCGCTGTTAAATCTTGCGCTGGAAGGAATATTGATAAGGAACTTTTTAATAAAAGTGGTATAATAGTTAGGGCAAAAAAAAGAGGCACTCTTGCTGAAGAAGCGCCAGAAGCGTATAAGGATGTAACTGAAATTGTAAATGTAGTGCATGGCGCCAATCTTTCAACAAAAGTCTGCCGCATGCGCCCTCTAGGCGTTATCAAAGGCTAACATCTTTACAAAAGTGACATTGTCAGAGTGTCAAGTTTATTGAGTTTAAATGAGGAGAGGATATGTTAGATATTAAATTTATACGGGAGAATCCGGATATAGTAAAAGCTTCTCTAATAAATAGGAACATCAAACTTGATATCCAGGAGGCGTTAGATCTGGATAGCGAAAGAAGGAAGATTCTGGTAGAAGTCGAAGGTTTGAAAGCAGAAAAAAACGCTATTTCCAAGAAAGGGAAGCCAGACCAAGCCATTATTGACAAAATGAAGGCACTATCCCAAAAAGTATGTGATTTAGATATAAAAGTGGATGGAATTGATGAAAAACTATGCAATTTATTGCTATATATCCCAAATATACCTCATAATTCAATACCAGTAGGCAGCCCGGAAAACAATAAAGAGGTCAGAAAATGGGGAGAACCAAGGAAATTTGACTTTAAACCAAAGACTCATATAGAAATAGGCGAAGACCTGGATATACTTGATTTTCCAAGATCTTCAAAGATATCCGGCTCAGGATTTTGTCTTTTTAAGGGATTAGGGGCTTTGCTTGAAAGATCGCTTATTAACTTTATGCTTGATCTGCATACAGGGGAACATGGATATAAGGAAATATTTCCGCCTTTCCTTGTCAACAGGGCCAGCATGACAGGCACAGGCCAACTTCCGAAACTGGAAGAAGATATGTATAAGTTAAAAGATGACGACCTGTTTCTTATACCAACGGCAGAGGTGCCTGTTACAAACATTCACAGGGATGATATCCTGGAGGAATCAGAGCTGCCGGTATGTTATACTGCGTATACTGCCTGCTTCAGGCGCGAAGCAGGTTCTTACGGCAAAGATACAAAAGGGCTTATGCGGGTTCATCAGTTTGACAAGGTAGAGCTTGTGAAGTTCGTGAAGCCTGAAACGTCTTTCGATGAGCTGGAGAAATTATTGAATAACGCCGAGAAGGTTCTTCAGAAATTAGGCCTTGTTTACAGGGTAGTCATGCTTTCTACGGGAGACATGAGCTTTGCCGCAAGCAAATGTTATGATATAGAAGCGTGGGCTCCGGGAGTAGAAAAAAATTTAGAAGTTTCAAGCTGCAGCAATTTTACGGATTTTCAGGCAAGAAGGGCCAATATAAAATATAGAGCGAAAGATAAAAAATTAGAGTACGTCCATACGCTGAATGGCTCCGGCGTTGCAATGGCCAGGACAGTTATATGCATACTTGAGAATTACCAGCAAAAAGACGGGAGCGTTGTTATCCCCGAAGTTTTAAGGCCATACATGGGCGGCAGGGAAAGGATTACAAAATGATAATATTGCGTTTTATTATTAGTATATTGTTAATGCCAGTTTGCGTAATAGCTACTATTAGTTTTTATGAAGGCATATTTAGTATACAAGATGTCTCGAAGTCAGGCTTATATTTCATTCTCGGGGCTCTTATGTATTCTATCATGCATCTATTGTTATTCAGGCTGGATTTTTTGTATGTATTCGGCCATGAGTCCATGCATGCGTTTGCCACATTCTGCTCAGGCGGCAAAGCGAGCAATATGAAAGTATCAAGCAAAGAAGGCAGCGTAAAAACTACCACGCCTAATTTCTTCGTCATGCTTGCGCCATATCTTATACCTGTCTATACGATTATTACAGCCGCAACTTATTTTGTCTTATCTTTTTTTATTGATATAACAAAATATTCAGGTATCTTTATATTCTTGATAGGATTTACATTGATGTTCCACCTGGCCTATACGGCTGAAAGCATCAGGCAGAAACAATCGGACCTTATAAAGACAGGCTATTTTTCATCGATTTCTTTTATTTATATCGTTAATCTCGTTATAGTTTTTCTTATAATGAGCCTTTTTTTTAGAGATGTATCTTTTGTAAAGTTCATAGCTGATATTTATGAAAAAACGAAGTTTTTTTATTATTCGTTTTGGAAACAATTGTTCTTATAAATAAAACGGAGAGGTCGCGTAGCCCGGTTTAGCGCGCACGCCTGGAGAGCGTGTGTACCGAAAGGTACCCAGGGTTCGAATCCCTGCCTCTCCGCCATTGAGATTCGCTTTTATTCTAAAATACGGAGGTATGTATTATGGAGCTATCCGATATATTAAAACAAATGCTTGAAAAAAAAGCTTCCGATGTTATTCTCAAGGCTGGAAGCCCTGTTTGCCTGAGGATAAATGGCGATCTTGTTAAGGGCGAGGCTATCCTTGACGAACATGATCTGGATGCCCTTGTAAGCGACGCAATTACCAGGGCCCAGAAGCATACATATAAAGACCAGAGAGAAAATGTAGTTTGTTTCGGAGTAAAGGACTTTGGCCGTTTCAGGGCTACTATATTTCAGCAGAGAGGCACGCCTGTAATGGTAATCCGCGCTATTAATACGCAGGTTTTGTCATTTAAAGAACTTAGTCTTCCGTCAGAAGTTCTTGAAACTTTGTGTAACGAAAAACGGGGCCTTGTCCTTGTAACAGGCACTACCGGCAGCGGAAAGTCTACGACAGTTGCGAGCATGATAGAATATATAAATAAGAATATGTCGAAACATATTCTGACGCTGGAAGACCCTATAGAATATTTGTTTCAGGATAAAAGATCTATAATAAGCCAGAGGGAAATAAGAATAGATACTGAAAGTTTTCAAAAGGCCCTGGAATACAGCATGCTTCAGACGCCTGACATTATATTTATAGGAGATATAAGGACGGCTGATGTTATGTCAATTGCGCTTACAGCCGCTGAAACAGGTCAGCTCGTAATGGCGAATCTGCATACTATCAGCACTTCTCATACAATTGAAAGGGTTGTAAATTTCTTTCAGCCTCACCAGCATGCGGAAGTTAGGATGCAGTTGTCTTTGTTGCTGAAGGGCATTATGTCCTTAAGGCTTGTGCCTTTAAAAGACGGAACAGGCCGTGTGCCTGCGGCTGAGGTCCTTATTCCTACGCCTACTATAGTGGATCTCATGAGAGAAGGTAAGATACACGAGATAGAATATTATTTAAAAGACGGCGGTATGTACGGCATGCAGACTTTTAACCAGGTTCTTCTGGATTTATACAGGGCCGGCAAAATAACAAAAGAAACAGCAATAAATTTTGCTGAGAAAAAAGACGAGCTCACAATGGGCCTTAAAGATTTGCGTTGATAAAATATATTAAAACGGAGGAGTGCCAGAGCGGTTGAATGGGCCTGTCTTGAAAACAGGTAGGCTCGTAAGGGCCTCGTGGGTTCGAATCCTACCTCCTCCGCCAGTATATTTTGTATAGAAAATATAATTTAATACAAGAGAGGCATTTATGACGCAACTCATTGAGAAATCAGTAGGTTGCGTTTTGTTTTTGTATAGTTCTGTTTGTAAGGATTTTTTAATAATGTCCGAAAATTATATATTTCTGCAAAAAACTGTATACAAAATGTATGCCTGAAAATTAGGATAAGTTTTTAAATTTTATATGCTAAAAGCATGACAGAATTTAATATTAGTATAATATTTGCACGGGGTATAATTTTAGATATACTGAAAACTGATACTTGTAGCCTTTGTTTTATGATATAATTAAGACGAAAATAAGGTTGCACATATACATACATTCGATTAGCCGTTCAAAATCAACAGCATAGCATGAAAGTATGTTAAAAGATTAATTGAAAAGCATGAAGAAGCTTAGAGTTCTTTTATTAACGCTGGTTAGTAGTTTAATATTTGCATTTCTTGTTTGTGAAATTTTCTTATATATTTTTAATTTGCCCAAAAGTAATAATTTGTACTATCGCTTTGCAAATCCAGAGCTTCAACGTAAGGAATTTATTTTCGACAAATATTTATTTTGGAAAGCAAAACCTTATGGAATAGTTTACGGAAGAAAAGTAAATAACAAGGGATTTAGAGGCAAAAATTTTGAAGAACAAAAAGATAAAGACACAATTAGAATTATATTTCTAGGAGATTCATGTACTTTTCAGGCAGAGGTTGAAAGCGATAAGACAGTAGCTTACCTGTTACAGGAAATGCTTAAGAGAGATTTTCCTGGGAAAAATATTCAAGTTTATAATATGGGAATGCCTGGTTACAGTTCATTGCAAGGTTTGCGGTTATTAAAAATACAAGCTTTAAAATATTCCCCCGACATATTACTGGTAAGTTTTGGGCACAATGATGCTGGTTTCTCATTTTACTTTACTGACAAAGAGCAGATAGCTAGTGGGATTAAGTATTTTTTTGACAAAGCATTTAGCAAGGCAAGGTGTTATCGTGTAATAAGAGATGCTTGTTTTAAGGGACTGTTATTATCTGAATTAAAAGGTTATAGCTTTAGGCCGAGAGCTAATCTCCAAGAATACTATAACAATATGGCTGAAATATGTAGAGTTGCTGAAAAACACAATATAAAAATTATTTTATATGATCTGCCTACTTTTAAAAATATAATGATAAATGAAAAGTATTATAAATTTAGGCAGAGTTACTTTGATAAGTTAAGAGATGTAAGCAAAGATAATGCAGTAACTTTTGTAAGTATCAGATCAGCTTTTGCAGATTTAAGCGACATAGAGGCCTATTTTAATAATCCCGAAAGAGATTATACCCATCTTAATGAGAGAGGCGATAGATTGGTAACCGATATCCTATACCCGTCTGTTATTAAATTCGTTATCGGAATTGTTAGTAGCTATTCCTCTAGTAGTAAGAGCCAAATTACTAAGTGAGATAGAGGCGCTTATGAACGGTTTTAAAAAAAAGATCTAGTTATTACAGACGGAAAGGGATGGGATAAAAGGTTTTTCTGTGTGGCAGAACTGTTCCAGCGTTCCAGGGACGTGTCAAAAAGGGATACGCCTCTTCAACTTTGCGGAGTGTCCCCAAATGACACGTCCCCCAGTAATTCATACCTTGAATCTCTCCTATTTATAAGGCATACTTTATATGATATAGGTTTTTAAACCATAAGCCTAAAAAAGGCTATTTTTTTACCCAGATTATGGAAAAGATTAAAAAAGGTTATAATTTAATATTGATAATGACTTTTCTATGCCAGAATATGGCATTCTGTTTTCCAGAAAGCATTTCTACTCTAAGACCACCTATGAATGGTAGCATTCGCGTGCAAGACACTATAGATGTTTTGCGAACTCAGGAGGTTGACAGATTAAAACTAGAAGCAGAGCTCTCTATGCCTAAGTGGGATGATCCTGGCCAAGATTGGACTAAGTTTAATACAATTGTAGCTGAACTTAAAAGAAGAGAAGGTGTTAATATTATAGTTGTAGCTGGAGATAATACTGAAAATATCAGTAGAGATGATATTGATTGCATTGCATCAAATTGGTTTGCAGCCTATGGAGGTACATATGTATACAGAGAAGGTGGATTTTTACACCATGTAATAGACAATATTAATCAACACATATTATCAGGTGTTGGGTTGGTTATAAGACAAGAAATAATAACAGCAAAGGGGAATAAATATACAGAGATATCAGTCATTGATAATGGCGAAGGACCTATTAGCAAACAAGATAAAAGATTATCGGTAAAATATATTTTAAAAAATTATGGTAATAGTTTAGGGAAACATGGCGGGTATGCGGGGATAAGCTTTTCACTAGCTACAAGGCATTACGCAGATTTATCCGTAGTTTATATACCCGAAAGCGCTACGATTGTTGAAGGTGGAGAGCCATGGGATTCTCTTAATTCCGAACCACACATTATAGCAGAAATCCCACACTCAACAAAAACCCATGGAATGACTGTAGTAGGATATTTTTATGAAAAAGGGGCAGACTCAAAAGACGTTAAACAAGATGTAGTCAGAAGGGCTGCAGAACATATAAGGTTATTTGCTGAAAAAATTTTCAGTTATGAAAAGCGGCAAACTCAGCCAGCAGCTTTTTATAGAACTTTGCAGGTAGATTTGTAGAAGTTGATTATTCCATGGCCTTAAACCTATCGCCTAGCATAGATACCTCATATTATTATCATATATGCCTGAATATTATACTAAAATATTCTATATATAAAAGGATGGTTTAAAATAGAACCTTTTTTTTGTGTCCAAATCGTGCCCATTCAATACCAAAACAACGCTAAACATTAATAAACATCCGGACATCTTAATTTCTTGACAATAAAAGAGTTAAGTTATAACATATTTATTGACGGTGAGTTAGGAAAACACGTTCAATAGACTCCTACCTCCTACCCAAATGACACGTCCTTGGACCAAAAACTATGCTAAAGATTAAAAAAGGTTATAACTCTGGCGTTATAGCAATAATAATGATTGTAATATTTTGTTTGAACAGCGAGGTTTATGGTTTAGATTTATCCGGCAAGCGTACCCTCAGAATATTTTCCATGGGGAATCATAAGAATGGCAAAGAAAGGTTAGAAAAGTTTTGACAAAGATAGCTTCAGGGCCGGATGAGCTGGCGCCGTTTATTCAAGATCTTGTCATATTATTGCCAGACGCTTCTTGGGTTAACGATGATGCCTCATATTATATCTATGAATTTGTTAGCGAGGCATGGACGCTCCTTTTGAACATCAATAATATGGACAAAGACAAATTTATGAATAACTTGAATAATTTAGAGCAGCTTTATGGCGCGCTTCTGCAGGACCTAGACGAGGATAGCTTGTATGTGTGCAAGGCGATTTTAGATAAATTGAAATTTTTTTCTGAAAATAGTAAATATATGAACCCAGATTTGCTATCGAGATTATATGAATCAATGGATGACATAACATACATTGATATTTATTATAGAAGCGGCCTGTTAACGGGCAGGTTAAAGAAAAATAAAGATATGGGTGAACATGGCGCCTTTGGCGCTTCCGGAACAATTGATATACAAAATATTGTTTCTTTATTTCTTCATGGCAGGGAAAAAGTGCTGGATTTAGGAAGCGGAAACGCTAAAGCGCTGGTTCTTTTTTCACATAAAGCTGCTAATGTAACAGGAGTGGAGATAGATGAAGGATTGTGTAAAGAGGGGCAACATTGTATTGCTGATTTGCTGAAAGCTGAGAGGATAGATAAAAATAAGATAATGCTTAAACATGGAGATTTTTTCGAAGAAGATTTTTCACAATATGATATCATTTATATCTATTGGCCTTTTGATAACAGAAAAAAAGATATTAGCGAAGAAAAAGTAAGGAATCAGCTTGAAGCAAAACTCTTGAAAGAAATGAAACTAAAGGCGCTTTTCATTGTATGCTTGCCCGGTATGGATTATAGAGATTTGTTTCCTAAATTGAGAAAAATAGACATAGATAGTAAAGTAGCCACTATGCCTTTGCTGGTATATGCGCATCCTTTAGCTGGAATAGAGTTAAATGAAGCTACGGTGGTAAGACATAAAGGAAATATTTAATTTTTATCCTAAGATGGCGACTGCCCTATTTAGAAAGGGACGGGGGCGCGTCAAAAAGGGTCAAAATCCAAAGCGAAAACACACAAAAACAATCTGAAAAAACTGTACTATTTCTTTATACCAAAGGAGCATTTTAGTCGTAACTTCTTTATTATAAAGATTTTAAAATTGGAGGGGATAGGCTCATACCGCCTCCCCCGTATATTTTTAAGTTTCCAACCTATTAAGACATAAATAGTTACAACTCTGATAAAAAAGCCTATTTACCTTGGTGCCAAAATTATACCCAAATAGAAATTTTTCCATGCCTTGAATATCCCTTATTTGTAAGGCATACTTTATATGATATAGGTTATTAAACTATAAGCCTACAAAAGGCTATTTTTTTACCCAGATTATGGAAAAGATTAAAAAAGGTTATAAAACTAAAATTGTGATTATTCCATTAGTTTTGATATTTTTATTTCAGACTACAGGATATTCTTATTTAAGAGCGCCTAATAATAAAACCACTCTCAGGCCGCCTATGATATTTTCTAAGGAAGGAAATGCGGCAAAGCAGACCGTCGTTGCTGTTACCGAAGATATTAAACTACCCTTAGAAAAACTTGCAATAGGCATTTTAGAAAAGCCTGATGTAAAGCAAAAAATTATTTCAGAAATTAGACGAAAGGTTCTGTTTAGAGAAGGCGCTACAGTAGCAGTTTTGTTTGTTGATATATTTGGCAAACCTTTAACCCAGTATCCTTATATAGCTTTAAGATACAATTCAGATGGTAAGCCTTTTATTTATATTATTCCCGATCAAGACGAGAGAGGCTGGAAAAACGTCCTAAAATTAAAACCTCCTGTATATCAAAATCTAGTTTTTAGTTTAGCTCAAAAATACTCAACTAGTTATTTTGGATTACCGGTAGCTATAAATGATCAACTAAAGGACTATGATTTAACAAGAGATGTTTTTGTTGAATTTGGCAAGTCTGATAATCCGGAAGTTGATTTTAAAGATCTTGTAGCGCATTTCGCAGAAGATTTTTTAGAAGATGTTTTAAAAAAAGAATTTGGTTTTATGGGAACATTGAAGTCTTTTCAGAAAGAATCGTTATTCCATTCGTCTTATGGTCTTTTATTCTTAGAGCATTATGCAAATATGAAAGGGGTGAGAATAACTATCTCTTTTCTTGAATTATTGGAATTTCTTGGATTTAGGGTTTATGGAGATAGAACTATTGAAAAAGCTCTAGATGCTTTAGAAAGAGGCGGGAATATAGATTCTGCAGGAACATTTAGCTCTTCACAAACGGTTGTGTTGCAAGCAGGTCATAACCGTGAGTTCCGATCAACAGGTTTAGTACACGAAGTGGCTGATAATAGTGTAATTAATTTTCATATACATCCTGCTATATTAGGCGAAGATTGGGAAGAATTATTAAATTTTGGAGATATGTATGCTTTTGCTACTCATTATTCTACATTACAAGAGCATAGGAGACAAATAACATCGTGTGAAGCAATATTTGACGAGAAATTACGCGGTAAGCTTTTTATTCCAAGAGAAGGCATTGATTGGTTATCTGTTAAAAGGGATTATCTATATAGAGGCGCTAGATTCTCTAAACAGCATATACCAGAAGAAGAAGCGCATCGTTATTTTATTATATACGATATTGATTATTCCGACGATTCTTTAGCTGTAGCAAAGAGAAAAATGAGAGAAGAGATAGAAAGCTCTGTAATAATGACGCCGGAATCTCCTGTTGGTGCTCCAGCGAATTATAATCCTGTAGCAGAAAAAAATACTTATAAACGTATCGCTGAATCTATAAAGACTTATGAAGAACAAGAAGGAGTTATAGACCCCAATCTTGATGCTGCGCATAAAGATGGCAGAGTCGAACCCCTTCATAAGTCACATCTAAGTGTAATTGAAGCAGCGCATGATTTTTTAAAAGATAATGGTTTTAGCGAAGATGAAATAGCCCTATTTACAAGTTTGCAAGAACGAGCAATTATAGAAGTTCCGGGTTGGGATAAGGGAGGATTATGGCTTGTAATTCCAAATAAAGATGAGGCTCTCCCTGATGAACATGCAAGTGATAGAGGAGGCGTGCATATAATGGCGTATCCTGATGCAGATCTTGCGCGTTCCTATGTTCATGGCATGGCGGCATATGTAGGACTTAGTCATGAACAAGCTGGGGATTTGGAAAAAGCGTTTATTGAATGGAGAAAGGGAAAGAACGCTATATCGGGAGAACTAAAAAGAGCGTTTAGCGACGCAATAGAAAAAAGAAAACATGACCCATTGCTTCTTACCCGCTTATCTGAAAAAGAAAGAGAGAATATGTATGCAAGAGATTATACCAAATACAAAGGTTATGTGTCTATAGAACGATTAAAAAGAGACGATCCAGGACTTAAGTATACAATTGAAACCTACGCAAAGATGCCAAAAGTCCAAAATTATGCTTCTCGTTCTACGCCTGCGCCTCCAATCAAGGTTTGGTATGACATATCGCGGGATAAATATACTGTGGAAGACGGATACCATAGGATTGCCGCAGCAGTTCTTAGGGGAGAAGATAGCATGGATGCGATTATTACCGAAGTGTCTGGCTCTCCTTCGTCTGTTTTTAACGCGCTCTCTATTGGTAAACTATCCGACGGTAAACCACACACTAGAAAAGAGATTGCTAACGCTTTAGAGCGCTCTGAGCAAACAGTTCAGCCTGATCTGTATTTTTTGATAAAAGCAGATTTGCTTATAAAGAAAGGAAAAGGTTCTGTCGTTACTTATGAGATTAATCAAACTCTATCAAAAGACTTAGCCTTAATAAGGAGGATCCAAGAGATATTAGATGGGGAATTCCAGTATGGAAAGATAGTCAAGAATCTCAGGGATAAGAAAGAAAGAGAAAGAATCATAGCAAATATAAAACAACAGTTAGAGGTGTTGTCTACAAGAGAGGGTGATGTTATTTCTAAAAACGATGCCGTTAAATTAACTTTAAAACAGAGATTAGCTAAAGCAGTGACAGAAATTTGGCATGAATTTCCAGATACTGATAAAAACGATGGATTAAGAATTGTTACGCTGCTCAGAGAAAGAAACCCGGCTTTATACAGAGAAGGAGAATTATACTTTGAAGGCGCTACATGGGTAGCTCAATTTGCGAGCCTTCTTGCGAAATCACCCGAGAATGTTTTATCATACACGAATCCAGAGCTTCTTATGGAATTGCTAGGGAGATTGAAAAAGGGTGACGAACGCTGGATTATTGCTATTGATGGTCAACCGGGAAATGGCAAAACTACCTTATGGTACGCTATCCAAAGAAAAGATACAGCTCTTGGGGAGTTGCATGAAGACATGGAATTTATCGAAGGAGAAAAACAATTGTGGGATTGGCATAATGATGTTATGAGAGATCAAGAATTGCCATTTGATATAGCATATGGCATAGAGAAAGACCCTGCAAAGCTTGAACATTGGATATCTAGGATGGCAGAAAAACATAGACGTCCTATGGGGCTTCATGGGGACATCAGGAAGCAAATTGGTATGATGTTTATTAACGGACAGAACGTTGATGGATTTGTCAGAGATATTTTGAGAGATATGGAAGATCGTATTATAGTTTATAATGCCAATGGAAGCCATAGGTTTGTTGATGGGGTATTAACAAAAAGTCATGAATTTCCTTTCTGCAATATTGCAAAAGTAACTGTTATTACAAATGCTGACAAGACTCGCTCTCTTTCTATTCAATATTCTACCGTAGGAGTGCCTTATCAACCATCAGATACAGAAGATAGAAAGATGAGCTTGGATCTTCCTAATTTAGCCGGAGGTTTTCAGAGTAGCTTAGACGGAAAGCAGGTTCATGTGCGTGGTATTTCTGTTGACCCCAGGATAATTAGAAATTATATAGCTGCTTTACAGAGTTATACTCAAAATGATAAAAGGGTAGTTCCTCAGGTTTATAGAGTATATGTTCCGCGCACAAGATTAGATATTAACGCTACTGTTGCTGCAAAGGAAATTATTTTGGTGGATAAAGATGAAAATAAATTACCTTATGCGACAGTCTCTCTTTTAAGAGATGCACAAAAACAGCGGCTTTTTGAAATGGTTGAACTTTGGACTACAGCAGATTATCAGCAGATGGCGCGTGATTTGGGCATAAATGAGGATGGTTTATTAAATATTTTGACGCAAAGCAATTTAGTTATTTTTATTTCTGATTGGGTTGGCCCGAATGTAGACAGTTTTCTAATGCAGCACATTGAAAATGAAGAGATTTTGAGAAATGTCGGCATTCGACTAGGCGAAACACTTTTGGCGCTGCATTCTAATAATTTGATCGCTAATGATACTCATCTTGGGCAATTTGTAGTCAAAGGCTCTGCTGAAGAAATTTTGAGAATAGACCTTGTTAATATCTATTCTTTAGATGAAGCTTCAGCTGAAAGCATTGCAATTGAATATGAAGAGGTTTATTCTCGCCTTAGCAGCTATCCATCAGCCTTAGAGGGTTTTCTGCAAGCTTATCCACAAGAAATCGCATCAAGACTTTTTTCTAAGTCAGCTATTGATGGAAACAAAAGAGCAATTAGACAAGGCATCTAAATATGCTAATTTTGGTGCTAAAATTACGCCTACCCAGATTATGATAAAGTTTAAAAAAGAGCATAATTTAAAGGTTTTGTCGGTAATATTAAGCGTAGTATTTCTATGCAATGCATGTCTTTATGCTGATCCAGTTTTAAAATATACTTTACGGTTAAAAGCCGGACAAGGAGATGATACTTATCAACGCATAATCGAGGCTCGTGGTCAAGATGAGTTCTATAGGCTTGGAGAAAACAGTACACAGGTTACCAAAAAACATATTGATGAGTTACTTGACAACGCAGATGCAAAAGGAAGAAAGAGACTTTTTGAAATATTAGATAAAGCTGTGCGCGACAAAGGATTTAACCGGCTGAATGTTCAGCAAAGATATGTATATGTCAGGTTGCTGACATATGGCGATGCCGCGTTTGTAGAAGAATTGCTGGGGTTGAATCATAAGAGCAAAGAAGGATTGCAACGCTTATTTTCGGAAAAGGCGACAGTAAGTTTTGCCGACGTTTCTAGGGCAATCCTTGCAGGAGTCATAGATGAAAATCCTGACGTTTCTTTTAATACATCCAATAGAATGTTAGATAGCCCAAAGATATTGCTCATTGGCCCGTATAAAGCAGATGCGCCGCGCATAGGGCAATTCTTAGCGCCGCCTATGGGCTTATATAGAATCGCGTCTTATCTGGATATATTTGGCATTGAAGTGGATGTCTGTGATACCGATCTTTTAGGCGAAGAGAAATTGGAAAAGATGGTTAAGAGTAATAAATATGATATTATCGGTTTCAGTCTGCTGCACCCGACTGTTAAGAACGACATAAGGTTAATGCACAGGCTTCATGAAATATCTCCTCATTCTTTACTAGTGGCCGGAGGGCAAGGTGGCGCGTTTAATCAAAAACAACTGTTTGAAAAGACTCCCGTAAGCGTTGTTGCCAGAGGGTTCGGCGAGTTCAGCATGTTAGACATGTCAGTCACTTTTGATAGAGACAGATTTGTGCCGGGAAGTTTCAAAGGCATTCCCGGACTGTATCTTAAAGGAGAGAACAACGAACCAATAGAGACTCTTTTTCCAGGCAGATATACTATGGATGATTTTCGAGTAATATCGTTTGTTTATGACTTTTCCAGAGTGCCTTATAGGGAGTATTGGCGTTACATGAGAGGCTTTTACACTGATGAACAGTTATTAATGATGAAAAATGATAAGTCTCTTTATACCATAAGAATGATTACAAGCAGTCATTGTCCTGTGGGATGTTTGTTTTGTTCGGCGACAAACTTTTTGGATGACGCCATAGGTGGCAGACAAAGGCCTTTGATTCTTTCAGCCAAAGATATAAACATACTTATGCAAAGGGCTTTGAGGGCGTATCCGGAAACAGAAGCCTTCTATTTCAATGATGACGACTTTATTATCAACAAAAATAGGATTTTTGAATTAGCTGATTTAGTTGAACAGAAATTCGGAGACAGAGGGTTGTATTTTCTGACTCTGGCTAGAGTAGACGATGTTAACCCGCAGATATTAAAGAGGATGAAAGAGACAGGATTTGGGCTTATAATTTATGGCGTGGAGTCATTTTCTGACAGGCTATTACAGGATATGCATAAAAAAGTCAGAGTTAAAAATGGAGAAAGCCCGGGAAAAATAGCCAGGCAAGCTGTAGAATGGACATTGGAAGCAGGCATTGTTCCTTTGATTAATCTGCTTATATTTTATCCTACCACAAGAGTGGATGATTTAAGAATTACGATTGATGCTACAGTCGAACTTATGCAAAAAGGGGCCATGGTAGCGGTAAACACTTACGTTATTCCATTCGCCGGTTCAAAGATAGCCGCAATGGAAGGGTATGAGCACAAGATGGAAGAATTTATTATTGAAGGGAGCGGATCGTCTTTTTCAACAGGCGTTGCTGTGTTGCCTGAAAACAAGGACATGAAAGATCTGGCAGAGGCGTCTCTGCGATTGAAGCCTTTGATTTTAAGAGAGATTCGGGAGAAATATGCTTTTCAAGAAGCGCCTCTGCCTTTGCCCATAGATACGCTTGCGCTTTTTGCCGCGATATATAGAAATTTAGGATTAGCCACTATTGAGATTGATAGAACAATAGACGATATTATGTTGAGTAAAATTAAAGGTGCTACAGATGCAGAAATCACGCCAGAATTAGCCAATGCCTCTCGCACGGGTATATAAAAAATAAAAAAGCAGATAAAATTACGCCCAAATAGAGATTCCTCATATCTTGAATGCCCCCTATTTATATGCTATACTTTATACGATATAGGTTTTTAAACCCTAAGCCTAAAAAAGGCTATTTTTTTACCTGGATTATGATAAAGATTAAAAAAGATTATAGCTTAAAATTTATATTATTATCAATAGCCTTCGCGTTTTTTCTAAATAACGCCGTATATGGCATAGATATATCAAATAATAAAACTTCCCTAAGGATCCCTATAGATAAAAGCACTTATGAGCGCATGTATTTTGTGCAGGAATCAGAAGGGATAAGACGGAAGCTTGTATCGGATCAAAGGACTGTAGAGTTTAGCAGTGGCAGGATTGATATAGAAAATCTTGGAAGGCCTGATGTGGTGTTTCCAGTAGCAAGTTTTTCGAATGCGCGCACTCTTTTTCCGGTAACTGACGCAGCGCCTGAGATAATGGAGCTCATTAGATCCTTAGGGATAAGCGATCTTTCCGTCGCTTTAGATGATCTTGTGCTTAACGCTATAGAACACCAGTATGGGCCGCCCGGAGCTGTTAATGTAAAAATTGAAATATTTAGAAACGGGAAGATTGTAAAAATTACTATTCAGCAGCCATCCAGCGGTAAAGATGCTAGAAATAGATTGGATATAAATAAAAGAGGATTTGACCTGCGGGGCCCTAATTATCTGATAGATGTGCAGGAAAGAGCGAGTTCATCCGCATTTCTCCGGCGTGGAGGGGCTTTTCGTGTTATTGGTGATTTGATTAGATTCAACTCCGCCTGTTTAATATATAAAATAGGCAGGGAAGAGCCGTTTCCAATAGAAACAAGTCTTTATGTTGCTACAAGAAAGCTATCTTTAGAAAAGCTTAAACAAGCCATTCTTTCTAAAGGTCTGCAAACAAGTTTATAACAAGAAGCGGGGACATACAAAGTATGTTAAAGATTAAAAAAGATTATAACGCTAAGGTTGTCTTATTAATCGTAGCTATATTATTTATTTTAAATAGCGCAACATATGGAGCGTATGTATCTGCTAAAGCTTCCTTAAGAGTTCCTGTAGAAAGGCGTACTTATGAACGCATAATTAGGGCTACGGAGGCTTATAGTGAAAGTAAAATAGGATTGGCAGACGTAACGCTGCAAATAAAAAAAAGAGCGCTTAATGTTAAAGTTATCGCAATTGACTTTGGAGGGACGCTTGTGCCGACAAATACTAACATTATTGCAATAGATGATTTCCTCTTAGAGTGTCTGTGGGCCATGGACTTACTTCTATTAGCAGATGATGAACTTAATATTCATATTGTTTCCGGAGGAAGAGCTACTAAAGAAAAGATAGAGCAAATTATAGAGCTTTTTCCCAGTAGTTTTCATATGCTGCGCGATAGTGGAAGATTTAAAGTTAGTGAAAGGATAACCGATAAAGGCCAGCGGCTAGAAGAAATATTACAAGAGACTAGACTACCTGAAACCTCAATAATTGCTATAGGTGATGACGAAGAAATGGATCGCCCAATGGCCCTTAGGAGAGGTTATTTTGTCAGAGTATACCCACATACACGATCTGTTAGTCCCAATGCATTAGATGTGCTAGGGCGTATTTTAGAGGTTAAGATCAACTTTGTTATAAAAAGATTGCACCCAATGTCTGATATTTACCGATCCTTGTAACACAAGAAGAAGCGGGGACATGTCAAAAAGGGACACGCCTCTTCATTTAGTTTTGAGGAGCGTCCCCAAATGACACGTTCCCTAGGGCACACAAAATTATGACAAAGATTAAAAAAGTATGGGTTATTTTAACAATAGTATGTACTATAAATTCAAATGCAGGATTTTGCGCTACGGAAAACTCCTTTTCACTTAGACCGCAAATGCTTTTTAGTGATCCTTTCAAAAAGTCGACAGAGCAAAGAGAAGCTTTAATAAGAACAATCAAGAAAGATGTTTTAGAATTAGGTTATGCTGAAGAAGTCGCTGATATTGTAGCAAATTTTTTCTTATCCATGCAATATGAAAACGGAAATTATGTTCTTTTAACTTTAAAAAGTCTCATAGACGAATATAAAAATCAACCTACAGGAGGAGAATTTAGCGAATTAGAAGTAGATTTGATTATTGATTTAGTCAATCCGATATTGCAACTTATAAAGCCAGAGGATGATAACACTAAGAATTGGGACTTGTCAGAAATTATTAAAAATAGGAAAGCAACATGTATAGGATATACACAACTTTTTTATATTTTAGCTAGTGCTATTGGTTTTGAAGTTTTACCTGCAGAGGCTCAATTAAAAACAGAAGATCCAAAAGAAATTTGGCATTATTTTTCTTTCATTAAACTGTCGGATGGGAGATATCTGATAGCAGATCTTGTTAACAGAAGACTTAGCAAGCCTTTTTTGTTCAATGAGCGATTTCAGAAAAAAGAAGATTATTGGATACCTAAAAAAACCGGTCCAGCTACCCAAGATTATAATTCTTATTATTGGATTAGGACGGGAGACAAGAGAAGTCTTTCCGCAGCTGTGTATTATCAACGAGGGCATCTTCCCGGAGATAGAAATATGAGAAGCCGTTTTTTTATGTTACAAGAAGCTTATAGGCTAGATCCGTTGTCTATAGCAGTGAATTCAAATTTAGGGGATTATTATATGGCTTCACAAGATACAAAAAAAGCAATTCAACATTTCACTTATGCAATTGAACTAATGCCAGAGTCTTGTTCCGAAATATTTTTAGCAGAACTTTTTTTAAAAAGGGGAGTATCTTATATGCTTATGGGGATCGCTAAAGAAGCTCAGGAGGATATTAAAATAGCAGAAAAACTTGACCCGAGAAACATTGGTAAAGCCGAAAGACTATTTTCACGATTAGAACAAGCTGGCTTCAGGCAATTGAGGAGAAGTTTGTAAAAGGGACGGGTACGTGAGCAAGATAAATAAAACAATTTATGCCGTTTTGGTATTTATGCTAACAGGGATATTTTTTTTAGAAGGGTTAGCTTATTCTGAAATGTCTTATAATAAATTAAGAGCGCCAATAGGTGAAGAGACTCAAAAAAGGTTCGAAGAAATATATATTAACGCTTTGGTAGGACATTCTTCGCTAGGAGGAAGCGTAACAGCCAACAAGTTAGTTTTTAATCTTATAGGGTCTGAGGTCAGAACGCCTGAAGTATCTCAGGATGAGAATCTTAGAAATCTGCGGTTAGTTTTAGTGAAATCGACTGTAGACCTGGGAAATACAGGCGAGCAGAGAGATATAGAAACAATGTTTATTATAAATACCGAGAATGGCGATGTTGTTGGTTATTATATTATTGAATTAAGCGGGTCGGATATATTTAGCTATTCAGGCAAAGTGTTTGACTCATATAGAGGAAAGGGTTATTTAGAGCGAGCAATAAAACTTTTGTTATTAAGCGGCCGGATAGAAAAGTGGAGCTCGTCTTATTCCCTGGAAAAGCCGGAAATAAAAATGTATAAAAGAATCAGAAATGACTCAAGGTTTTCAGTAGAGTTTGCTCAGCCTTCAAGGTATGTTGTAAGGCTTACTGAAGCAACGCCTCATCCTCTCATCGATTCAGATAGGCTGCAAGACAGCTCAGAAGCAGGCGCAATAAAATACGACAATGAACTATTAGAGTCTCTCCGGCAGAATACCATGATCTCTCGCTGGAATAATGTCTTTGCTGAATTCCAAAAGAGAGCTGGAAAAAGGGCCGACGCCTATAGTGCCGTAACCTTATTTTTTTACCATAGAGGGGAAGCGGCGGATGAGTATTCTATATTTATCCCAAAAGAATGCAATGAGCGTGACATGGAAAATGTTTTGAAATATATTGCCGCGATGATTAATAACCGGATGGTCAGCGCGGGAACGTCGCGTGTAGTGTTAAAAACTCAAATTCCAGGATTTTTTGAAAAATCTAGAGCATATTTTTATGAATATTATGACAAAAGCGAAGCTGCGGCAAAGGTAAAAGAAATGGCAGAAGGCTATTTTGGCATTAAACAGTTTGAAATCTTAAATTTTTACGAGAAGGGATACTTGCCTATTTCTGAAAAATCCGAAATTGAAGAAGAAAACGTTGCAGTAAAGACAGGAGATTTTATTAATGAAAAAATTTTAGTTATTAACATAGGAAAACAATATTTGAAATTTGGGATTGCGGAAATCGATGAAAATAAAAAACTATCATTTTGGAGCGAGCCAGTATCTATCCCCACTTGGGAAGAAGGAAATGACCGAGCGGACGCGCAGGCATTATTTAAAAGAATTATTCAGCACGCCAAAAATCTAATCAGGCAATCCGGATTAGCCGAGGGGCAGATTAAGGCTATAGGCTTGAGTTTAAGCGTAGTTGTTCCCAAGGAGAAAGTGCTCACGGTAGGAACCGGATTTGCAGAACATTTCACTCCCGAAGGCGTCAGGATGCTAGGTGAAATAGCGGAAATTATTTCAAGAGAGTTTAACGATGTCCCGGTTTACGCTGCAAATGACGGGGATCTGGAAGCGTTTGGGGTAGCCCGAACAGAAGGATTTACCAATACGCTGGTGCTGAAATATGGAAATGAATTAGCTGCAGGCTTTATTGATGAAGAAGGGGGTATATCGGACGGCGTTAATGAATTCACGAAAATGGTAATTGATTTTGGTGACAACGCTCCTGTTGACAACGGTACCCAAATACGGGGCACCTCCGGGCAGTTTATATCCTGGCTGGGGATTAACTATATCGCCCAGCATTTAGGGGTAGATAAAATTTTACAAGGCATGGGGTTAGGAGAGAATATCCCAAAAGTTTTAAGTGACGCTTTAAATGAAAAAGCAAATCCGCTTTATGAATATGCGAAGATAGTGTATGAAAAAGCGGGCGAATATGTTGCTGAGCTTGCCGTAGAGATGTCTAAAAGCTATCCTGTGCAAAGAGTTGTGATTTCCGGCGGGCTGGTGCATGGCAATGGAGGGGAAATTATACTGAGCGTTGTTAAAAAAAGATTAGAAGAATTGCATCAATCTGAAATTCAAGCTGTTAGAACCGATGATTTAAGGACATTGCGATACGGGGCTTTAATAGGCGCCGCATACCATGTTATTGAACAGAGCACAGCTGGGCGGTACAAAGAAGCTGAAAGTCTGGTAAAATCTGAAAAAGATCAGAGTGACCTGTTAAGCGGCCTTGATGAAAAAAGGCTAATTGAAACAGCGCAAAGATTGATTCAGTATTCTTCACAAACCAGTCATTTGTTGCAAAAGGCCAGAGCTTACGCGTTGCTTTCCGATATATTTGGCCTGTATCTACCGGAATACATACATCCTTTAAAAAAAGATGATATTGGCGCTTTTGCTGTCCGTCAAGAAAAAGACTTGTTGAATGTATTTGATTATTTGGAGCAATATCGAGAATATAAGAAATGTTATGAGTCTATATCCGAGGTATTTCTTAACGCTGTTAATAGCACGGTCCGGCAGGCTATTCAGATAGAGCCTAGGGAAGTCAAAGGCCCCTTGCGGATCCCCGATGAATTAAAAAACAAGAAAGTAACAGTGAAGTCTCCGGCTCGATTTGATTTAGGCGTGGGGCTCAGCTCTGATTTGCTGCTTGTAACCAAATTAGAAGGAGGCGCCGCATTGAATCTTGCCGCTCTTCTCGAAGGCGCATGCCCGGTTCAAGTAGAACTCAGGCCTTTAAGAGAAAATGTTATCAAGCTCAGATCTGTAGATTTGGGGGTTGAAGAAACAATTCTGAATAAAGAGGCGCTTCTAGACCTATCAGTAGGCCATAATCCTTTAAGGCTATTAAAAGCTGCGATAATTGCCAGCGGAATTGTCACTGATCAGGATTCGCGTTCACTTGAAGATATCCTGGATTCATTTGGAGGCGGATTCGAAATTGTAACGTCAGTCAGCATTGAAAAGGGGTCTGGCTTGGGCATAAGCAGCATTCTTGCAGGGGCAATTGTAAAAGCGCTGTTAACTTTTTCCGGCCAGAAGATTGATGAGAGGCAATTAACTTATCCGGTGTTATGGATTGAGCAAAGATTAGGTATTGGCGGGGGGTGGCAGGATTTAATAGGAGGCTTATTTCCAGGAGTGAAGTGGACTGTTTCTGAAAAAGGGGTTATTAGCCCAGTTTCGGAAATGCTGGAATTTGACGATGATTTTCTTCAAGAAATGGAACAACGGATTATTCTGTGGGATACCGGAATCAGAAGAGATAATGTTCAGACCGGCACTTTACCCCAAAGGAGCTTGATGGTATTAAGGCGCGATGATTCAATTATACGAGCCCGAGAAAAAGCTATTCAATATACCCGTGAAATGCGCGACGCTATTATGAGTCAGGATGTAAATAGATTAGGAAGGCTGCTAACTGCAAACGATACTGCTAAATATTCTTGTAGCGGCATTGAAAGAAATGGTTTTATAGCGCAAGCGGTAGAAACAGTGCAGGATTTGATAGAAGGAAGCAAAGAACTTGGGGCAGGCGGAGGCGGATTTTCTATATTTGTGGCTAAAAAAGGGCAAGAGCTGAAATTAATTGAGAAGTTAAATGAAATAGGCAAAGAATCTGGAGGCAGGGTATATCAATGGAACATCAGTCGTGAAGGCATGAAGGTATTCATTGAACCACTTGATGATGAGGGAATTTTAAAATCGGTCGAAACTCACAGAAGTAATATATAGCATATATGAAGGGATGTGTCAAAAAGAGACACGCCTCTTTATTTAGATTTAAGGAGCGCTCTCAAATGACACGTCCTCCCACAGAGAATATATATTTTTATTATGTAGCCTGTAATAAAAGTGGTATAATTAAAAAAATGCAGATAAAAAATCTAGCGCCGGTAAAATGAAAAATTATAAAGAGGTCTTTTATAGAGAGTGGAAAGTTTGCGCGCCGAAGGCAGTGATACTGCTTGTTCATGGACTGGGGGCGCATAGTGGAAGATGGAATTTTTTGTCGGAGTTTTTTCTCAGAAACAATATCTCTTCTTACGCTATAGAACTCAAAGGGTTCGGCGAGACAAAAGATTTAAAAGGCCATATCGGCTCCCTGAATATATATCTTAGCGATATCCGGGAGATTCGCAATGTGATTGCGCAGGAAAATCCTGGCAAGAAAATATTTATCTTGGGCGAAAGCATGGGTGGTCTTATCGCTTTTTTAATCGCAGGTCGCAAAGAGAGATTATTCGATGGGCTTATATGTGTTTCTCCGGCGTTTAAAAGCAGGATAAAATTCAGCCTGATAGAATGCATAAAGATAATAGCAAGCTTTATGTATAACCCCAGGAAACAGTTTAGGGTGAATTTTGATTCTTCTATGTGTACGCGTGACAACGAATATCTGAAAATATTAGATTCCGATCCAGGAGAACACAGGCTTGCTACATCGAAACTTTTATTGAATCTGGTTTTCGCGCAGATAAAAGCGGCTGAGTTAAAAGATAAAATCAGCTTGCCGGTTTTATTCCTTCTGGCCGGATGCGATAAATTGGTTGATCCAAAAAGCTCTGAAAGGATTTTTGATAATTTAAAATTGAAGGATAAAACTCTTATTGTGTATCCTGATATGTATCATGCTCTTTCAATAGACGTAGGCCGAGAGAAGGTGTTTAGCGACATCTTAAAGTGGATAGATAGGCTTTTTTAAGATAATATAAAGGAACAAGGCCCTCGTCGTAGCCATTACTATATTTTATGCGGTAAATAGACGACAAACGCCTATAGTTTTCACCCCTCCTTATTGCACCTCTCGGATCTATATGATATACTTTATATGGGGATAGAATGTTGATTATAAACCTTGGAAAAGGCTATTTTTTTACCCAGATTATGAAAAAGATTAAAAAAGTATTAAACGCTCAGATTATCTTGTTAGCCATAGCGGTGTTATTTATTTTTAATAGCGCAGCATATGGAATAGATCTACCCAAAAGATCCAACCTGAGAATTTCTATAGGAGAATCCGATACTTACAAACGTATAGCCGACAGTATAAAAACTTTAGAAGAACAAAGAGTGCTCATAGGTCCGAATGTTGGATTAGCGCATAAAGATGACAGGGCGGAGCTTCTTCATAAGGAATACCTGCCGGAAGGCTTTACAGCTGCTAAGGCTGCCACTACTCAGTCGCTTGATAAATTAATACTATTTAATGGCGATGAAGTGGCCGGCAAATTAGGCAGCTTTTCAGAGATGTATGCCGCTAAGAGCAAAGACGACATCTTTGTAATAGTTACTAAAGATATATCGCAAAAAGAAGCTCTTGAAAAAGTTTTGAAAGAAATCGGCTTGATTCCGGATAGCGATGATTTAAAAGTAAAAATTCTGAGAGGGCCCGCGCTCCAAGATTATGAAGCCATGCTTAGCGTCGGCGAAGCGTTTGGAGATTTCACAGTTGTAAGAGGAAGAAATATAAATGAAACTCGCGCAAATTTAAGAAATGCAGCAATGAGCATCTAAAATCCATGTTGTCTGTCTGGCGCCCAAACGCCGCCTGCCTGAAGCAAAAAAACATTAAAACAATAGTTTATAAAAAATAATAGATTAGGCCGCTTAATCATGGTATCATAATAAAATAAGGTTTCTATAATGCAGCGGTAGAATTTACTGGAGTTTTGGTTATGAAATTATTAAATAAAGGATTTACATTAGTAGAGTTGCTTCTTGGTGCCACTATCATGGCTTTCGCGCTAACAGCTTTTTTAGTTATTTTTATAAATTGTATTTTTTTAAATACGTCAAATAGCAATCTTAGTATCGCTACCGCTCATGCGCAATACGCTTTAGAAGAGATTAAAAGCTCTAATTTTACCAGTATTGCAAGCCAGACTTGGAGTAACGCTACCATAATCTCCAAAGGCCTGGCGCCTTTAAGTTCAGAATCTATTGCTATCAATGTTACAGGCGTTACTGTCCTGGACGTTGCTGTGACCGTGAGCTGGAAAGACAGGGGCATACGGAATAGAAGCTACGCCCTTGAAACCTTAATAACTGAGCCATGAGAGCTTTTACAATCATTGAACTTATAGTAGCTGTCTTGATATTCAGTCTAATCTTAGGCGGTATAATCGGCATTGTGCTTGTCGCGGATAAAAGCTGGGATTCGACTTTAGGTATGTTGGGCTTAGTGCAGGAAATTCGACTGGGGATGGATGGGATGACGCGGGAAGCAAGACAAAGCGGTTTTAGCCAGGCAACTGTAATCATTGGAGGCGAGAGGCTAGACTTTTTTACTCCTAGCTCAGGCTCTGTTGTCAGCTACTATGTTCAGAGTAATCAGCTTATTCGCGAGTATCCTGCCGGAACAACCAAGGTTTTGGCAAATCACATAAGCCAGATAAGCTTTGTTTCAACCGCGAGCATGCTGCAGATTCAAATTACAGCGAGCAAGACTACTATAGGAAACAGGGCATTGTCCATTTCTTCTGCGCAGCAGGTTAAATGGAGGAATTAAAGCAAGATATGAATAAAAAAGGTTCCGCTTTAGTCATGTGTTTTATGGTAATTACTGTTTTCTCGATAATGAGCGCGGCGATGTTTTCCAGCAGCGTTTCCGAAAACGTATTTACTAAACGTTATTCAGAATTTACCCAGGCTTTTTGGTTAGCTGAGGCAGGAGCCAATAAAGCTCTGAATGAGCTAAGAATTAGTTATGCAACTACAACCGTAGCTGATACAGCCATGGGCGCAGGAGGTTATTCAGCCAGCATAACAAATAATGCGGATGGAACCCGCACAGTTACAGCAACGGGTTTTATACCTTATCTTGCTCCGTTTCGAGTTCAAAGAGTTATTCAGGTTATTATGAACAAACTTCCGATGGTCCCGCCTAACTTTTATAATTCCGCCCTGTATTCAGCAGGCAATGTGAATATTGACGGCAATGCCTATGACATAGATGGCAATGTTATTTACGCCGGAACAATTTCTTCTAATACAGGTAATATTAATGGCACAATAACGCATGATCCTACTGTTACTCCTCTGGCGTCATTAAGCTTTAATCAATTGAGAGATATAAGCAAGGGCCAGGATAATTATCATGATTCTTCGCAGCTCAATGGCCCGTTTCCTTCTACTTTTTGGTATGACGAATCCGCGGGCATACCAAATGTTGTCTTTCTGGAAGGCAATCTGGACTTAAATGGCAAGACCTTGGTAGGAGGGTTTTTTGTAGTGGGAGGCGAAGTGATATACGATGCGGTTCTTAGCGGCAATGTTGCTGTAAAAGGATGTATATATACGCGCGGAAATTTTACAATAAATGGCGGAGGGAACGCTTTGAATATTGAAGGAGGGGTCTGGGCTGGCACAGGAGCTACTTTACATGGCCACGCTAAAATTGATTATCATAGCACATATATGCAGGCAATACAAAATTTAGGAATCGATACTGATGTCCAGACGGTATCCTGGCTTGATACGCAAAACCCTTATTAAAATTTTAAACCTGCTTTAAAGTTACCGGATTGCCCGCATAAAAATAAAATAAAACTTCCTTTTTATATGAAAATAGTTTAAAATACTATATTAGGTTTATATATAGAAGAGGTCCCTTGTCCGCCAGAAGAACTTTGGCGAGACTCGGGATTAAATGTTACTTTGCAAAATTTAGGAGGTCCTATGAAAAAAACACAGGCATTCTTAGTGATGGGTTTTATAATAGCGGCAGCTTTAGCCATAGGATTTTTCATGCAGAAGGAAGAGGAAAAAAACGCCAGGATAGAAGCCGAAAGTGTGCTTAGCTCTGTGATAAAAGACAGAGACGCTCTTGGGGCAGAGATGGACAATAAGATTCAGGAAAAAGAAAAGGTTATATCTTATTTATCAGCCAGTCTTTCCAAAGAAAAACTGATCAATTTAAAACTAGCTCAGAACTTAGACCGCTCCAGCAGAAGAATCTCCGTAGCCAGCGGCAATAAAATACCAATTGAACTGGAAAAGATTATTGTGTCTTCATTGTTAGAGGCGGAAGGCAAGATCCTTGCGATTGACAAGCAGAACGACTTGGTTGTAGTAAATCTTGGGGCTATGAATAATCTGAAAAGCGGCGACAAACTTTCTATTTATAGAGGAGATAGATTTATAGCAAACGCTGAGCTTGTAAAGGTTCAGGATAGAATTTCAGCCGCAATGGTTCTTTCAGCGGATAACGCTAAAGACATAGATATTGAAGTAAACGATATGGTAAAATAGCCTTAAATAGAGAGGGGTATTATGATGAAAATAAAGATAATCGCATTGATTAGTATTTTTATTTTTGTTCAGTTTCCGGCGCAAGCCATGGAATCCCAGGAAAAACTTACAAGGATTGCGATAGCCTCATCAGGGCCTGTTAAATACGAATCCAGATGGCTGGACAATCCCTCAAGGCTTATTGTAAAATTCAGGACCCCAAATGTATTCGGTAAATTAGTTGAAAATACCCTGTTAAATCAAGGAGTGGTAAAAAATATAACGGTGAGTTATTATCCAACCGCCCGCTTGAATCCCGACAAGAAGCAAGTAAAGTTTCTGACTTTCTGGCTTAGCCAAAAAACCTATTATAAGGTATGGAACAACGATAACAGAATCTTCATTGAATTTAAGAATCCTTCGCTTAATTCAGAAGCGAAGGAGATTGTGATTTCCAGCGTAGTAAGCGCTATAGACCTTAATTCTAAGAATAAAGCGGCGGACGCTTTGTTGGCCAGTATTGGTAAAACATATGGTATCCCGGCTTCTAATAATGCTACAAAAAATAATACGCCAAAAGCTTTAGATTTAGCATGGCTTCTTGCGTTTTCGTTGATCGCCTCCTACATACTCTGGTTTAGGCCAAAGGAGTGGAAAAACTTAATAAATAAGTTAGTAAACCCGCAGGCCGCGCTTTCTTCTAATCATGAAAAAAGAAAATGGTGGCGCCATAATCTTCTGCCATTAAAGGATAATAATATTTATATAAAGCTTGAGTCTCCTGAAGCCAAAACAGAGTTGGGCCTTATCCCAAGAGATATAGGTTACGGAGGTTTAAGTTTTGAATGCAATCGATCGGAAAGATTAAAAGGAAAATTGAATCTCAGCATATTTATGCCTGGCGCGATAACTCCTGTAGAAGTCGAGGGGAATATTGCGTGGCAGAAAAATTCCTGGAATATTTTCAGGCATCAGGTAGGAGTTTCTTTTATTAAACCTCCCGAAAAAAATTGGGCCTACATACATCGCTATATAGAAGAACAGTATGCCGCATTGAAGCAATAATAAAGTGAAACGCTGTACACCCACAAATATATTTTCCGTATTATTAATCCTGACAGTTGCAATAGCTGTTTTAATCATTATACTGTATAGGGTTCCCGCTAGATCCAGGCCTGAGGGGAAGGTCGCGTTTGTGATAGATGACTGGGGATATAGCCTGAATAATATTGATACGCTCTTTCAGATTGAGAGGCCGGTTACTCTGGCAGTATTACCGCATCTGCGTTATTCGAAAGAAATAAGCGACAGGGTAAAAAAGCAGGGCCGGGAATATGATGTGATTCTGCATCTTCCGCTGGAATCTAAAAGCGGAAAGTCAGCGGAGCGCGATACTATAAGCCGGAATATGAAGAAGGATAGGGCATTAGTCATATTAAAAGAAGACATTGAAAGCGTTCCGGGTATGATAGGAGTTTCTAATCATCAAGGCTCAAGGGCTACGGAAGATAAAGAGATTATGAAAATAATATTAGGGGAATTGAAAAAAAGAGATCTGTTTTTTTTGGATAGCCGCACTACGCCTGTATCTGTGTGTGGTAACGTTTCGGATAAAATAGGGCTGAGGCATGCTGAAAGAGGAGTGTTCTTAGATCTTGCGCAGAAAAAAGAAGAGAAACAATATAAGGCTTATGTGAGAAAGCAGATAAGAGAGCTGATAAACATAGCTAAGTCAAAGGGAAGCGCTATTGCTATAGGTCATGATAAAAAGTTTACGCTTGAGGCTATAAAGGAGAGCATCCCGGATATAGAGAAGGAAAATATAAAAATCGTGCCTTTAAAAGATCTGGTGGGAAAACATGAAAAATAAAATCTTCTTAACGGCTTTGCTGTTAACAATATGTTTGTCGGCGTGCGTAAGAGCGCCTATAAGAAGTCCTTCCACAATGCCTCCAATAGAGCGTCAGGCCGTGTCTAGTATGCCGATAGCCCCTGAAATATTCAGGCAAGATGTAGTGCACGAAGTAGGGCCCGGCGAGACAGTCTGGCGCATAAGTAAGATGTACGATATATCAATGGATGATATTGTCAGGGTTAATAATTTAAGCGACGCTACGCAGCTTGAAAAAGGCCAGCGTCTTATTATTCCGAATGCGGCCCCTATGAAATCTATCGTACCGTTGTATCCAAATGATATGTGGAAATATATAATTATTCATCATAGCGCTACAGATGTAGGAAACGCCCTGTCTTTTGACTATATGCATTCTCATAAAAGGCTCTGGAAAGGTCTGGGATATCATTTTGTAATAGATAATGGAACAGGCGATACAAAGGATGGCCATATAGAAGTATCTCCAAGATGGCTTCATCAGGAATACGGCGCGCATTGCAAGGCAGATGAGATGAATTATAAAAGTATAGGGATTTGTCTTGTAGGGAATTTTAATGAAGACAAAGTTTTAAATGAACAACTGGACTCGCTTATATACCTGGTGGACATCCTCAAAAAGTACTATAACATACCTGATTCTAATATTTTAGGCCATGGCCAGGTAAACGGCGCCAAGACAGACTGCCCCGGCAAAAACTTCCCCTGGAAAGAATTCCGCTCCCGCCAATAATCTTGACACTCTGACAATGTCACATTTGTAAAGTTCTTGCAAATTCCCGCTTGCCTATCTAATTTTATCGTAGTATTATAGTCATACAATATGAACGCGCCCATAGCTCAATTGGATAGAGTGCCAGCCTACGAAGCTGTAGGTTCCCCGTTCGAACCGGGGTGGGCGCGCCAATTTGTAATAAAAAATAAAGGCAACAGAATAATTTACATATGAACATCCAAGAAAGAATAGATACGGTATTGAATTGTTTACAACATTGTGATAAAGAATGCGCCGGTCCATCCGGAATAAAAATTTCAAAAATAAAAGAGCTTTTTTTAAAGGCATGCGATATCCTTGTCCTTGATTCCGATATTAAACTTTTATTTGAAAAAGAATATGTCGAATATTATAATTTATCCGGTATGGATGTGCGTGTTTATATTCATAGCTTTAACGGCAGTCTCAAAATCACAGCCAAAGGGTATGAATATTTAGAAGAAGGGAAGGCGGCTAAAAAAATCCCGCCTCTACTTGAGCAATTAATCAAAGACGATATGATAGATGGAAAAGAAAACGGACATGCCCGGCTATGACTTTTAGCGTGGGTCTGGGATACCTATGAGTTTTTCAATCTTTTATACGCTCTTTTTCTGGATTGCCTGGATCATCGTTGTTATGGCTATTTTAAAAATTACCCCACTCGGAGTAGAACTAATAGCCATTGTTATATGCGCTATTTTAGGAGTTGCTTTATATTTTTTTATTCCCACTATGGCAACCGAATGCCTGGGAATCCTGCGGGTAAAGAAAAATAAAGAAGATGGCGTAAAAAATGTTGCAAAAAATAAATTTTTAAATGAACAGCACCTGAAGGAAAGATACCGTTATATAAAATTAAACAAAGAAGAGAATATAATAGCCAGCGATATTGATAAAAAAGATAAAATATCCCTTCTGGAGATTATACATGGGCACGATACTGAATCTGCGCAGCGGCTGATAAAGGAGTACGAAAACAAAACGAAATAAATGAAGTTGTTTCGCCTTGCAAAAATGTTAATTTTCTTATTTTATCCTTGAATAGCGCTGTTTTATAAGGCATACTTTATATAGAAATAGGAGTGATTAATTATAAGCCTGATAATGGCTATTTTTTTACTCCAGTTATGATAAAGATTAAAAAAGTATAAATAAGTAGATTTTTTAAATTTCAGGTGAAAATATGAAAAGCTGCTGCGATAATTGTAATTTTAAGGGAGAAGATAAGCAGATAATGGGAAACGTGAAGGCGCTGTGTCTGCATTCCGATGAATGGCATAGAGCGTATTATAGCTGTGGTTACTGGAAATTACAAGATTCTACGTTATCCGGATATGAAAGACGGATATTGGTAAAAGATGTTAAAAATAAAGGCAGGGAATATGAAAAATATTTGCAATGCGTTACAAATTCCGGCCTGGTTACGCTATTAGGCAGCATTGCTATTTTCTTTTTAATATTTGTAACTATGATCGGAGCTTTTATCCTGCCGTATATATTGCAGTAGAACGCAAATCCGCCATGATCTTGTAACCCATTTAAAGTCTTATGTACAACTTTGAGCTTGCTATAATCAGGCCAAAGCAGTAACATGTGCTTATATTCCACAAAGGGGCGACGAATGACAATGGAATATTTAGTATATTTGTAATTTAAGGCAATCTTAGCGTAAGGCCGAGGTTGTTTTTTTTGTTTTTAAAGGAGGTAAAATGAAATTAGTGAAAGAAAAGAGGAAATTTAATTACTTCCTGCTCGGTTCTCTTATCTTAATGCAGCTATTGGCTGTTATGATTGTAAGAGATTATCTAGTGCTACTTGTTAAGATCTAACAGGTATGATGCCATAGCAACGAACAACTTGCGCAATTATTACGCTTTCCCACCTCCATTACCTTAAAGCAGGATTCATTTGTTTAAAACTTTAGTATTGTATGAATTTCTCAAGCCAATGGTATATTAAAAGAAATATTTGGTAAATAGGTTATTGTTAGTCTTGCAAAATTTTAATTTCCACAATTCCTGCCTTAATGGTATAATTACTTAAAACAAAATGCCGATGTAGCTCAGTTGGTAGAGCAGTGCTTTCGTAAAGAGACCCAAGCCATTTTCATAACCCGCCTAAATTATCATAATTACAAATAATCATAATAACTTATAGGAAAATTATATTTTTATCAATTACTACCAATTATTATCAATTTAGATGTGTTATAGACACCAATATGGACACCACAAAACAGTCTGGTTATTTAGAGGATTTTCTGGAGAGCCATAACATATAAGCGGAGATGGTATCAAAGCCGTTCTTTTTTGCCTGCTCTTTAATCTTTTCTTTTTCTGTCTTATCGATTCTTATATGGATATATTCTTCTTTTCTTTTTCTCATTACTTCCAAGATTATCACGATGTAATGACAATGTCAAGAAATTAGAAAATTTTATCCGAGCGTTTTTTAATAGTCATAGAATATCAGTTGTTAAAAATAAATAAGAGAGATAAAATGTATACAGCTATCAATAGTTAAACTATCTGACAAATTATTAAATAAATCGACATAAATATGGAACAGATAACCCAATCTTCGCCACGACCAGAGCCAGAAAAACAAACTCCCAAAAGTTTTCTAGACAGCCTGTTAGATTTTTTCGACTCTATCAATAAAGCAATTGAGAATATTGTAAATTCAGAGGGTTTTAAACTATTTCTAGATGTGATGGCTGAAATAGGCAAGATGATTTATGCTTATGTCACTAAAACGGCAAAAGAAGCAGATGTTATCTTAATTGATATGGGATGGTGGATTTTACCAGATTGGACTGTTACTAATATTTTTGATGTCGTTTCTTTACATAAAGAAGGAAAAAAGAAAGAAATCGAAAAACAAATCATGTCTTTTTTTAACAATAAAAAACTAAACATGATGTTAAAAGAATGGAAACAGAATCCTTTACTAAAATCAAGAATGCATATACTTAAAGACGCAATTTGGGCACATAACAAAGGGAAATATACCTTATCAGTTCCAGCACTATTACCACAATTAGAAGGCATTATGGTAGAAGGGTTAGAACTTACTGGCAGGGTTCCGTATAAAGAACTTAAAGAATCTTTTAAAGAAAAACTTAAAACACCAGAAGAGAATTTTATATCTATTACCAAGAGTTCTGGTTACAGAATTATAGAGAAATATATCAGTGAAAAATTTGAATGGGGTCAACCAACAAGCTTAAAAGCAGTAGGCAGGCATACTATATTACACGGTCATCATACAAATTATAATAGAAAGAAGACATCTCTTAAATTAATATTACTTATCGACTATGTTCAAAAAGTATTAAAAAAATAATAAGGTTTATTTGAAGTCTAATAACTTAGATAGTGGCAGATTGAACGCTTTGGCTAGTTTTTCTAGAGTTTTTAAATTAGGACAAGTAGGGTTCTTTGATTCTAAGTATTGTAAGTTTTTATAAGAAATATCAGCTTTTTCTGCCAATTCTTCTTGTGTAAAACTATGTTTCTTCCGCAATATTTTTAATCTTTTAGAAAATCTAAGAGTTATATTTTCCATATACTCTATTATAGAGGAAGGTTCTTTTATTTGACCACCAAACGCTTTGGGTGTATACTATTATATATTTAGAAATTGTTAGCACAGTAGAGAATAAAATATACTTTCTATCATTGACACTAAACTATAATGAAGCGTATAATCAAGGCATAATCTTACGAAGAGAGAAAATACAAAATGTTACAATGGTATAGCAGGATATTAAACATTAAAAGGGCTATAATATTAGTAATATATTTTGTATTTTTTATCACCATAAACAGTTTTGCCGAGACATCTAAAAAGCACACCTGGGAAATCAACACCGAAACATCTTATATAAAAAATAAAACCATGGGATTTAGTGGCATACCTGTTTTGAAATCACATAGCATGATGTATGGCGGAGGACTTTCTTATACTTACAATGGAGCGTTACCATTACTTTCTCCAAAAATTGATGGATATATGCTTAAAATAGAAGGGAAAGGAAGCCTTGGGAAAGTAGATAATAATTATGTATGGGATGATACCAAAGAGCATATATTAGAATTTAGAGGTTTAGCAGGTTATAATTTTCCTATATCAGAGAAAACTAGTGCTATACCATATGTAGGAATAGGGTATAGATTTTTAAAGACAAACAAAACAGGCGTATATCATGAAGATGAAACTGCTTATCTATATAGCCCCGTAGGATTGGAAATTAATATTGCATTAGAAAAAAAATTATCTTTTGGGGTAAAGTTAGAATATGATTATTTTTTAAAAGGGGAAATACATACGAATGATAATACCATTTCATACAGTGAATATAGACAAAAAGAAGGATATGGATTAAGAGGTTCTGTAAAACTTCAGAAAAAAACAAACAAAACAGATTTAATAATAGAACCTTTTCTAACATATTGGAATATTAAAGAATCCGAACAGGTTCCGAGTTCTACAGTAACGACTCGCACATTGAGCGGTTCTAGTATTTCTATGCATTATCCTAAAAATAATTCCACTGAAATCGGCATTAGGTTTGCAGTCAGATTTTAATAAGGTAATATTGGCGTAGACGGGGGCTGTTTTTTTAAGTTCTAACATAACAATGATAATGCTAACCTGTTTAATATAGAAAAGATGTAAGGGAGTTCTGTATGAAAAAAGGCATTATAATAATAGCCATAATGTTACTTACAATAGCAATAGGATTTTATATAATTAGAGGCACAATATATTATTCCATTTTTCAGATACAACACTCAATGAAAAATCACGATATAGCAACTTTTGAGACATATGTTGACATAGACTCTGTTTTAAATAATTTGGGAGATGATTTGCAAAGATTTAGCATAGAGTCTATGAGTAAAGAGATGGAGTCTGCAAAAAACCAAGGTGAATGGTCAGCTTTAGGTGCTACTATTGGAGCAGGAATGGTTTCAATGGCAATGCCTGCTTTAATTGAAAATGGGAAAAAGTTTTTAAGGCAGGAAATTATTAGACAAGTAGAAGATATACAAGTGATGGGAAAAAATGAAGATAAGACAGCGGATTCTTCTTTGAATGGCATTGTTAATCAAGACAAGCTTGACCTCAAAGAAATGTTTTCAAGAAAGAATATAGCGATAGATAAAAAAGGTAAAGTTGCAAAATTGACGTTATTAAGGCAGAAAAAAGAAGATAAAATAATAATAACTATGAGAAATATGCCAAGCAATTATTGGAGAGTTGTTAGATTGGAAATTCCTTATTTATTTGAATTGAAGACCGAGGAAGAAAAGATGGCAGACGATATTACAAAGAACCCCATATATATTTCTTATTATAAAGAAATTAGGCAGAAAATAGGTGATTATGCAGAGAAAATATATCTAAAGTCCAAGACCACAGAAGAAGGCGAAGTGTCTGTGAGTTTTGTAATAGCTTCTAATGGTGAACTTCTTGATGTAGATATAATCGATGAAAAATCTTCAGAAAGTGCTTTCCTGAAAAATCTAGCGTTAGAAACCATACGAACTTCAAGTCCTTTTTTGCCATTTCCAGAAGGAATGAATCAGGCTCAGGGTAATTTTAAAGCGATACTATCATTTGAACTGAGTAGATAAAAAAGATAAAAAAACAAAAGGAGAAGGGTGTATGAAAAGATGTCATTATTGTGCTGAAGAAATACAAGACGAAGCTATTAAATGCAAGCATTGTGGAGCAGATTTAGCAACTCTAAATGAAGATTGGAGAAAATGTAGAATTTGTGGCACTTGGACATTATTATCTGAGCTACGATGCAGAGGATGTAATAATAAATGGGGGTCTATTGATTCAACAGTACAAATTAAAAAAGGCAAGGAGTTATCTATAAAGGACTTAGAAATAAAAAAAGTATCTGGAACAGTTGTCAAATGTTCCAGATGTGGCTATGAAGATACGCCAGATAAATTTACAGATGCTTATAGCGATACAACTTGTTGTTGTTTAGCTTTTCTAATGATATTGCCTGCCATACTATATTATTTTTTTAGGCAAGGTAAAAAGATATGTCCGAAGTGTAATAATGTATTTTAGATGAGAGATTATTTAATCAGGCTTATACAGCTATATCAAATAAGAATATCACCTGTGATTAAACCAGCTTGTAGATTTAAACCAACTTGTTCTGAATATGCAATGCTATCATTGAGAAAATATAATTTAGCCAAAGCTATAGCTTTAATTATATTTAGGATTTTAAGATGCAACCCATTAACAAAAAAAGAGTCTATAGATTTTCCATAAATGAAGGTAACCTGAAGCAATGACTTTGGGTTACCTTTTTTATTAGAAGGAGGAGAAATGTTGATATGGTTAATTATCATCGGAACAAGCATTTGGGTATTTATTGATGCTAAGAAGATAGGTGTTAAAAAAGGTCAGTTAAAAGGTATTTTTAATATGGCACCTGGTGGATGGCTTATTGTCTGTTTAGGACTTTGGATTATAGGATTTCCAGCGTATCTTATAAAAAGACCTGAGTTAAGAAGAATAAATTCACAAACTAAACAATCGCTTTCAGCATAAGGCTTAAAAAAGGCAAGAGAAGATGAGAACTTTTTTACAAGATACACAGGATGCCTATGAACAAAAATATGGCAGAGAGATTTGTATTAATTTTAGCCTTTATGCGGAACTATGGAATAAATATATCGGTCAGCGAGAAAGCAATTCTTTAAAACACTATGAGATAAAAAATGCTTCAAAAAACTTTGAACAAAAATATGAAAACATGTGTTTTGCCCATTATGGGATTTTCTTAGATTTAGCAGATATTAGAAGGGAAATTGAGAAATTGAGACTCAATAAATACAACAGCACCGAAGAAAAACTAGAGTATTGGTTTTTAGTAAGAAATATATATTCAAAAATGGGAGATGCAATTTACAAATATTTTACATTTATAGGATATGTCGAAAAAATTCTAGATATGAAAAGAATTGGTTTTAAAGAAGTAGCTTATTTAAATGAGATTAAAAATAAAAGAGATTTTATTGTTCATTTTTCGGGACTTCCATTTACACAGGATGAAAGGGGCTTTCGAAAATTACCAAAAACAATACATAATGGTAAAAGGTCTTTTAGCATTAGCGAAATTCCATTACAGTCAGAATCCGACTGGGTGGAAGTAGAAGGAAAAATTCTAGATGACCTAAAAGAAGTCGAGGTTGCATTCAATAATTGCCATAAGAGAATATTGGAGCTTTTTGAAAAATACAAAAAATTTATCTTAATCTATCCACCATCTGTGGAAAAGATGGGCGGGTTTAGTTCAAGTGCGGTTACCACTGGATTTAGTGGTTTCAGCTCTTGCCAGAAGTAAAAGGAGAAGAGACTATGAAAAGGATTTATTATTTATTAGGTTTATTATTTTTAGTGAGTGGGTGTGCTACTATTTCAACTAAACCTAATATTTTGACTATGGAGCAAGTTATAATCTCTCCATCGCAATACTCAACCGAAAAAGGCAAGACTCTTGCTATTAAGTATTATAGAAATTTGCAGAATATTTTTGAAAATATCAGAGCTAAATACACTTCCGCAGAAATTGAGTTTGTTTCAACCAAAACTTTATCCGATGGCAGTGTGCTAGGAGGTATAGCATTTTTTAAAAGCGAACTTGATAGTGAAGATAATCGCTATTTAGGCGTAGTGATTGGAACAAGTGATATTTTTAACACACTGCAAACGGATTTTAATAAAAGAGCTTCTACTGTTGTTAGCAAATATGTCAGAGATATTCTTGAGATAATCTCCAAAGAAAAAGAAGTTCTTCTTGATGAAAAGGTAACGGGGATATATATTCATATAAGTTGGTGGGCAAGAGATTTCCTTACAAGTCGATACTATGGAGGTAAGGTTGAAGGCATATCCTTACAGTGTTCTCAAGAAGATTGCAAAAAATATCTAAAACTTGAAATTTCAAATCAGGAATTTATCGACAAAAGCAAAATCACAGGCTGGCAGGACAATATTTTATTAGGCAAAATAGAGTTAGATTTAAAGCAAATTCTTTAAAAGATAATATAAATGAATAAAAAACAGTTAATAGTTGTTTGAAAGGATTATATATATGGATAAGAAAAAGATTAAGCGAACGCTGATAAGAGAAGGAATAATCTTAGGTGTAGTTATATTAATTGCTTGGATACTTTACTCTGTTGGAACCTATTTAGACAAAACGGCAAATTTATCAGAAAAAATAATAACTGAAAATGATTACAATATAAGATTAACTTACGAGATAGTTTATACTACAGCACAAAATCAGGGCAAAAAAAGTTACTGGGTAGGAAGGATAGCTGGGAGAACGGGTTGGATTGAAAAAGGTGGCGAGCATATAATGACATTGGATGAAGCTGAGAAGGAAGAAATAAAAGAATATACCGATAAAGAAGTAGAGGCGATAAAGAAGGCGATAAAAACTCAAGAGCAAAGACAGAAGCAAATAGTTATTTTTTCATATATTCTTATTAGATTTGTTCTCTTGCTTGTTGTTAGCTATTTTATTTATTTGTTTATTTTGTTTTTTATTTGGGTAGCATATCATAAGAGCAATATTATAGCAAAAAGTAAGAAAATATTACATATAGCTATGAGCAAAGATTTTTTAATTAGAACCACTCTAATTTTAGGCATTATATTTTTAGCTGTTTCAATTTTAAAATCTTGTGGTTTTATAGAGCGGTTCTAGAAAGAATAGTTCTTCAGTATTTAGGCTGGGGATATTGGAGAAGTTATGGAGTTTTAACAAAAAGGGATAATATGCGAGCTGAAGGGATAACCTTGTTTTTAGGTTTTTGGATTATTGGAGTGCCTCTATCAATAATTTTTATATGGGGACGCCGTAAAATACGGTGTTTATTAACAGGTGAGCGATATGTAAGTGAGCAAGGAATTAAAACATTACGAGGAAAGATAGAAGGTAACGAATATATAAGCCCAGAAGATTTTGCGTTATGGAGAAAAAATGACCGACATTACTTTGTTTTTGGTGGACTTAAGGGAGAATATACATATGAAGACTATCTGCGGGAGTATAACACTCCACCAGAGAAGCGGGAAGAAAAGAGAAAAGAAATAGAGAAGATATTTAACACTCCAGAGTTTAAGAAGATATTCGATGGAGATTTCTTTATAAAGAAGAAAAAATAAATAAAAACAGTTAATAGTTGTTTAGAGGCTAATATGAAAAAATGTCATTATTGTGCAGAAGAGATACAAGATGAAGCAATTAAATGTAAGCATTGCGGAGAAATGCTTACAGGGGCAGAGAAATCAAAAGCAACAAAAACAGACTACAGAGAAGTTAAAAAAGGTATAAAACAGGTTGAGTATGATAAGATAGGATATGATTTAAAGGTTTTTGGAAGCCTTGTAGTTGGAGTGATAGTTGGTATCATAGTAGGGGCAAGCGGAGCAGGTGCAGGCTGGGGATTTTTTATTGGGTTTATTGTTACAATGATATTAGGCGTTAAAAGTGCGAGAACTTATTTTGAAATAAATAAGAAAGATAAATAAAGGGTATAAAAATGAAAAAAATAATAATATTACTAATGTGTATGTTGTTCTTGAATAGCTGTGCTTTAACTGAACCATATCAGGTTAAGACGCTAAATGATGCATTTGATGGTTATACTATAAATCAAATGACTTATAATTATCTTGTTAGTAATTCTGGCATTGTTGAATTAAATATTAAGCGTTTACAAACAAAAGATGGGAGAATCTCGTATTATTTAGTTGTCGAATACCAGAATTCAGATTGGCTGTTTATTGAAGGCGGAGAATCCCTAATTTTACTTGTAGATGGAGAACGTATAGGTTTTAAAGGAGATGGCAGTTTACAATCTAGAAATGTAGGTTCTAGTGGCTGGATAGATGAAAAGGCAGTTTATGACATAAATCCTAAAATTTTAAACCAAATTGCAAATGCAAAAGAAGTAAAAGTAAAAATAATTGGTAATCAATATTATATAGAATGCAAATTTACAGAACAGAGTTTCCAAAATTTTAAAAAATTTATTGCAGAGTATATTACAGGAACAAGTGGAGGTGGTGGAAATTTAATTGTCAATGGGCAACCATATTATTCAGGTGACAAGAAGAAGTAGGGTTAGAGAGATGATATGGCATACGGATATAATAATAGAGATTTTAAGGATGTTTCTTGTGGATTCGCAGTAGTTTTCTTTTTATCTATGGCGATTACTTGTGGATTTGCACTTCCATTTTGGATGTTGTATTTCTGGCTAAAGAAAAAATAGTATATAAAGCATATAAATAGCTATTTCCGTCAAAATATCTGGATTAATGTCTGGGTTTGATGAAAATAATAGATACTTCCACCGTAACAGGCGATTTACGGTACCGTAATTAGTCCGTTCAGGGCAAAAAAGGCTCCGTTCAAGGGGTTTTATATGTCCGTTCAAACCCTAAATGGATACCGTAGAGCTCCGTTCCTGAAGTAATTATATTTTGCTAAATTCAACCCCTCCCTATGCTATAACTAGATATAATTAAATAAGTTATGATAATTATTGTAACTATTGCTTTATGATTAACCTAAATAGTTAATCATAAGAATTTCAAAAATTATATATGATGCCTCTGAAAAAGGGTGTATAATAGCTAAAAATGAACGAAAAAACACTAAAATTAATCAAAACGGAAGAATTTATTAACAAGTTTCCCTCGCAGGTTAAAAGAATAAAACTAAATGATTACTATTCAACGCTTCTTCCTAAAATTAGCTATAGAACATTTCGTTATTATGTGACCAATCAACTGATGCCCAGACCTGTTATAGCTAACAAAAAATCAGAATATAAAGATACTTCTGAAATGTATAAGAGGCTATATTTAGTATGGTACCTGATTCATTTTAGAAGGCAATCAATACAAGAAATAAAACAGATTGTAGAGTCATATCATTCAGAATTAGAATTGGATTTTATACTTTATTTTTTGGATAGAAAAAATTTCTTAAAAAACTTATCTTCTTCTGGAGATGTGAAGAAAGCTATTCATTGTGATGCTGATAATGTATTTGAAGAGACAGAATTGACAGATTCGATATTGGAAGCATTGTTTGATTTAATAAAAACAGAAACAGCCTATTGGATTGAAACAGTATATGATGACTTAGAATCTGCGATACATTATGAAGAGGGTTATTCAGATAGAATTAAATTAGAATTTCCAAAATTAATCGATAGAAAAATAGAGAGGTGTAATTCTATAATTAAAAAGACCGAAAACTATGTAGTAAAACTTAAACGAGCTAAAAAGGATATAAAAAACCGAAAAACAACTAAAAGATTACAAAAAGAACTACAGAGAGAAAACGAAACATGGAAAGATGTTGAGCGTTCAATCCGAAGATAAGTTTTAAATAACTCTTCTTTTTTATATATCTATTTTAACCTGCCATAATAATTTTAAACAATCCTAACACACTATAAATATTGAAGTTACATTACTTGGCAACACTTGGCAATATAACGAAAACACCATGAGATGCTATATGATATAATTACAGCAGATAAACAAAATTGCTTTTTTAAAATTGGTAACAAGTGGAAGTAATTTACTCTTTGATTATCCATAGTAGACAAAAGTCTAAGGAGATAGCCCTAAAGCTTACTCATTAGCTTTAGGGTTTTTTATTTAACAAGCCATTAAAGAAGGAGAGCAAAAAATGAGCAGGAAAGTAAAAAGAGGAGCACCATTTGTAATGTTGGAAAAGGAAACCCTCAATAGTCAGCAATGGAGAGAACTGTCTCATTCGGAAATGATAGCATATCTTTATGTAAAGAAAAATTACAATGGTGGTAACGATGGAAAAATACCTCTTAAATATTCAGAGCTTAAAGGCATTATGGCTCCTGCAACTCTTTCTAAAGCATTAAAAGGGCTTATAGCTAGAGAATGGATAAAAAAGACTAGATATGGTGGTATGTTTCGTTATTACTGCCTTTATGAGCTTACGGGTAAGTATGACAGGATAAGATGAGCGTATATACTTGGCAGAATCTATATAAGAATACAGTTATTGAAGCGTCAAAAAATGGTAGTTGTGCTTGTGACTATTTAAAAAATGAAACGCCAAAGTTCACAAAACCTGTGGGGCTATTCAAAAAACGAAATGTAACGCTTCAAAAAGTGTAGTTGAGTTTGAAATGGAGATTGATTATGAGATATAAAAAGCTACTATTCGGGGTTAATTCTAAGTGTAGGCAATGTTTAAAACAATGTAAGCAATTTAAGCAGGTTATAGTTGTTTGTTGTCCTAATTTCAGGTCAATATTTTCAAACAAGAGCCTCTACGCACGAAAAAGCAATGGAATTGGCTCTGGGAGCGAAGGATTTTGAAAACGCACAGAATGGGTTGTTTTATTTAGTATATATAGCTTCTATGTATAAAAAAGTCATTTAAAGGATTTTTATGGAAAAGAGATTTATAAGCATAAAAGAACTTGCAGAATGTTTAGGCATAAAAATAGGCACTGCTTATTCGTGGGTCTATCAGAGGAAGATAGCTTATGTCAAAATAGGCAGGCTTGTGAAGTTTGATAAAATAGAACTAGATAAGTGGATAGAAATACATAAAGTGAAAGAATATGCATAAACATTATATATGTTTGACAGTGTGATGACAATGTGCTATAATATTTAAAAAGGTGGGTTATGCGTATATACGAAAAAAAACGTGGTTACTTCATGATAGATTACTATATAGAGGGTAAAAGAAAAAGAGAATATGCTGGAAAAACCAGGCAAGACGCAGAATACTTATTATCTAAAAGACGGACAGAGATTTATGAAGGTAAATTGAATCTTCAGGCTTTAAACGGAAAAACACCCTTTGATAACTTTACAGAGGGTTATTTAAGAAAAAGCAAAACCTATAAGCGTTCATATAGGAGAGAGGAAACTATAGTGAAACATTTAACAGGTTTTTTCGGCAATAAGCCCCTTGGAAAAATAACAGCTTCTGATATAGAAAATTATAGAGAGAACAGGCTGTCTTCAGTGACAAATTCATCAGTTAATAGAGAAACTATTGTTTTAAGGAATATGTTAAATACAGCAATAAAACTCGGAAAGATTATTCAAAATCCTATGAGAGATATAAAACAATATAAGATTCAAGAACGGAGTATAAGAGTGCTTTCAAGGGATGAAGAAAATAAGCTATTAGAGGCGTCTTGTGAGCATTTAAAACCCATTATAATAACAGCATTAAATACTGGATTAAGGCTTGGAGAAATACTTAATCTCAAATGGGAAAATGTAGACATGGATAGAGAAGTAATAACAGTGACTGAAACAAAGAGTAGTAAAATAAGGCATATCCCTATTAATAATCACTTGAAAGAGACACTGAAATGTGTTAAATTAACGAATGACAAGGTGTTCTGTGACAATAATGGCAGACCCATGGATTCTATAAAGACAGCTTTTAAGAATGCGATTAGGCGGTCTGGTATTAGATACTGTAGGTTTCACGATTTGAGACATACTTTTGCTTCAAGGCTTGTTGAAAAGAATGTAAATATAGTTACTGTTAAAGAATTATTAGGACATGCGGACATAAATACGACTATGCGATATGCCCACCCTGCTCCTGAGTATAAAAAGCAGGCTGTAGAGGCTCTAAATAGCTAATAATAGACACCAAAACAGACACCAAACAATATTTATAGATTTAGTAATTTTTGTAACACATTGTAAATAATACACATGCCGATGTAGCTCAGTTGGTAGAGCAGGGCTTTCGTAAAGCTCAGGTCGGTGGTTCAAATCCACTCATCGGCTCCAATAAAAATATAACTAATGGCCCATGTTCGCGAACTCTTAAAAGATAAAAATTTTTTTCTCCTCTGGTTTGCTCAGATAGTTTCAAATTTCGGAGACAGACTGAACCAGATGGCTTTGATAGGGCTTATTTATATCCGCACGCCCGGTTCTACAATAGAACTCGCAAAGCTGCTCTCTTTTACAATTCTCCCGGTATTTATTATAGGACCTATAGCAGGCATATATGTGGATAGATGGAATAGAAGAGCCACTATGATCGCTTGCGATATCATTAGAGGCTTGCTGGTACTTCTAATCCCTCTTATTATTAAATACTCCACCAGCATGGTTCCGATATACATAGTCGTATTTATAATTTTTTCTGTAACAAGATTTTTTGTGCCTTCAAAGCTATCCATAATCCCGGATATAGTACATAAAGATAAGCTGCTTTTAGCGAATTCGCTGTCATCTACAACCATGATGATCGCTACGATAGTCAGCTTTGGGTTCAGCGGAATAATAGTTGCCGTGTTCGGGCCTCAGGCGGGATTTTTTATAGATTCAGCAAGTTATTTCATATCCGCAATATTGGTATTTTTTGTAGTGGTTAAATTAAAAGAAAATATAGAATCCGGCGAAGCAAGCGCGAAGCTTGTGGGTATCTCCAGGAGAACCATTGTCGGAGATATAAAAGAAGGCATCGGGTATTTGAAAGGCCATAAAGATATAAGAATGGTTGCAAACACAATGTTTCTTATTATGGCAGGGGTCGGATCTATTTACATAGTTATAATAGTTTTTATACAGAAAGCGCTGCAATCATCCACTAAGCATCTTGGGTTGCTTGTGATGTTTTTAGGGGTAGGATTATTTCTAGGCTCTATTATATACGGGAAGTTTGGATCAAAATTTTCGAAGAGAAAGGTAATTAATTTCGGGCTGTTAACCACAGGGTTAACAATAGTGCTGTTTACTGTCTGCCTCAAATTTATGCCTTCTTTTTTTATAGCCAGCTTGTTGTCAATAGTGCTTGGGACTTTTAGCGCTCCCATAATAGTGTCTTCCAATACCCTGCTTCATGAAGTAATACATGATGAAATGAGAGGGAGGATTTTTAGTTCTCTCGAGATAGTAATGCACGTAGGGTTTCTTTTATTTATGTTTCTCGCGTCTATCGCGGCTGAAAAGATAGGCGGAGAATGGGTCCTTATAACAACTGGAATTTTATTTTCTACTATAGGTTTAATAAAATTAATAAGGCTAGGGAACGAAGAGGAAAAAGTTTAAGCGAGTAGTTATTTTTGTTTCTTTTTGGATTTGCTGGATTCGGCGCATTTTGAATAATAATTGCAGGTAGAGCAGCAGACGTCATCTTCATGCCGTTCGCCTCTGTACCACTTGGTTTCACATGTCCAATAAATCTGACAATCTGTGCAGCATTTTCCAAAATTATCAGCACCCATTTTTTTCTCCTGTAACATAAGTATACCTTAACTTAAAAAGGTTGTCAAGAAACCAACTTTTCTGTATAATTGAGGAATATGGCCAGCGTAAATTTTATACACCCCCCTGATTATAAAGATATTACAAAAAATAAGAAAATAGAAATAGCCCCGTTGCCAAAAAAGGCGACACTGCTTCTGTCTCAGCATACAGGAGTTCCTTCAGAGCCTGTAGTTAGCGTAGGAGACAGCGTTAAGGCAGGCTCTTTAATAGCCGAGGCAAAAGGGCTTATATCCAGTAATCTGCATTCAAGCGTTTCCGGAAAGATTATCGCGATTGAAGACAGCCCTCACCCGATAATAGGCTCATCCAGGGCGATTATCATAGAGTCAGACGGCCTGGATACAAAAGCGTATTTAAAGTCAGTTTCCGCCAAAGATATTCCAGCTCTGTCAAAAGAAGAGATAATGGCTTTGATAAAAGAAGCAGGCATTGTAGGCCTGGGAGGCGCCGCGTTTCCGACATTAGTAAAGCTGAGCCCCCCTCCTGCTAAAAAAATAACCTCGCTTATTATAAATGGCGCGGAATGCGAGCCTTTTCTTACCTGCGACCACCGCTTGATGCTTGAAAAATCAAAAGAGATAATCCTGGGTGTTCAATTGGTAGCGAAGGTTTTAGGGGTTAAAGATATAATCATAGGTATAGAGGAGAATAAGCTGGATGCGATAGAAAGCGTAAAAAGCGTGATATTCAGGATGACCTCCGATGATTTAAAGCCTAAAGTAGTAAGCTTAAGGACCAGGTATCCGCAGGGAGGAGAGAAGCAGCTTATAAAAACTTTATTGAACAAAGAGGTCCCTTCAGGCGGCCTGCCTCTTGATATAGGGATCGTGGTAAATAATGTGCAGACAATTTTTGCTGTTTATGAAGCGGTTTATTTAAAAAAGCCTTTGTACGAAAGAATTATAACCGTATCGGGAGGCTTTCCCAATATAGCAAAAAATATTTTAGTCAGGATAGGCACCCCTATAAAAGATATCCTGGATTATTGCGGCCTAAGCCCGAAATTTGACGTTTATAAGATTATAATGGGCGGGCCAATGACAGGAGTGGCGCAAAGTAATTTAAACGCGCCTGTCATTAAAGGAACCTCAGGCATACTTGTCCTGGATAAAAAATTCAGACTGAAAGAAGAAGAGCTTGATTGTATCAGATGTTCCAGATGCATTGAGGCGTGCCCCTCAGGTCTTATGCCCTGCATGATAGGGCTTAGCTCTAAAAAAGAAAGATTTGACGTAGCGGGTTCATACGACCCTTCTGATTGTATTGAATGCGGGTCTTGTAGTTTTGTGTGTCCGTCTAATATACCTCTTGTGCAGCTTATAAAGCTTGCAAAGAATAAGATAAAAAAACAATGAAGACTATTTTAAAATTCGCATTTATTTTATTTCTTGTAAACTTGATAGCCGCAGCTATTCTTGCGGGGACTTACAATTTTACCAAGGCTAAAATACAGAAACAAGAAAGCATGATTCAGGAGGACGCCCTTAAACAGGTGATGCCGGAAACAATAGGAAACAGGATAGAGCTTGTCAGAGAAAGCGATACGATAAAATATTGGAAAGTATTCAAGGAAGATAGCCCGGAACCGCGGGGATATATATATATCGCCAAAAAGTACGGATATTCGAGCGTGATAGAAACAATGGTAGGGATCAGAGAAGACGGAACTATTACAGGAGTGAGGGTTCTTTCGCAGAGTGAAACCCCGGGCCTTGGCGCTAAAATCGTAGAGATTGTTTCTACCAGGACATTGTTCAGCTCTTTGAGAGGAATATTTACAAAACAAAAACATTCCAAAGAAATACTGTCCCCGTACTTTACGGAACAGTTTACAAATAGGAATGTAAAAGAGCTGGAATTATCTAATGCCGGAATCCAGGCAATTACAGGAGCCACTATATCATCCAGGACCGTACTGGATTCTATAAAATCAACAGGACTGGAGATATTAAATAATCGCGATGAGTAAACTCACTGTTTCCCCAAGTCCGCACATTAAGTCAAGCCAGACCACGAAAAATATCATGTGGACTGTAGTATGGTCTCTTGTGCCTGCAGGCATAGCAGGCATATGTATATTCGGCATATCAAGTCTGAGCGTGATGGTTCTATGCATTCTTTCCTGCGTTTTCACGGAAGCCTTATTTTTAAAAATCAGAAACAGAGACCCTAAAACGGTTTTGGACGGAAGTGCTGTATTGACAGGGCTGCTTCTGGCGTATAATCTTCCGCCTGAGATACCTTTCTGGATACCTGTTATAGGAGGTGTTGTAAGCATTGCTTTGGGAAAACAGATTTTCGGAGGGTTAGGCCAGAATATATTCAACCCGGCTCTTGTGGGAAGAGCGTTTTTGCAGATCTCATGGCCTGTTTATATGACTACGTGGAAAAACCCAAGGTGGTGGCCTGACGCAGTATCCAGCGCAACGCCTTTGGCTAAAGAAGTAAACGCGCATTTTAGTTATATGGATTTATTTCTCGGGAACAGAGCCGGTTCTTTAGGCGAGGTATGTGTGATAGCGCTGGTTATAGGCGCGCTGTTTTTATTGACTACAAAAATAATTTCCCTACATATACCCCTGAGTTTCATAGGCACGGTAGGCATTATTACCTGGGTATTTGGAAAAGATGGATTTTTCAAAGGGGATTTTATTTTTAATATAATGGCCGGAGGCCTTATTCTCGGAGCTTTTTTTATGGCGACTGATTATGTAACCTCACCTCTTACGAAAAAAGGCAAGATCGTTTTCGGTATAGGCTGCGGCGTGCTTACTGCCATAATAAGGTTGAGAGGCGGTTACCCTGAAGGCGTTTGCTATGCAATATTATTTATGAACGCGGCGGTGCCTATCATAGACAGGTTTACAAAAACTCAAAAATACGGGCTTATAAGAAAATGAAGAAATTACTTAAAGAGTTCTTTAAAGGCATAGGCAGCGAAAATCCAACGTTTCGCCTTGTGCTTGGGCTTTGCCCTACGCTTGCGGTTTCTACAAGCGTTATAAACGGCCTTGGGATGGGAGTTGCCGCTACTTTTGTTTTGATAGGCTCGAATGTGATCATATCTTTAGTCAGAAAATCTATACCTGATCAGATCAGGATTCCGTGCTTTATCGTAATAATAGCTACATTTGTTACGATTGTAGAGCTTGCTATGAAGGCTTACGCGCCTGAACTTTCAAAAGCTCTTGGAATATTTGTGCCGCTTATAGTGGTAAATTGTATTGTGCTTGGGAGGGCGGAAGCGTTCGCGTGCAAGGAAAACGTTTTTAATTCAATGCTGGATGCCTTAGGTATGGGAGTTGGTTTTACATTGGCTCTTTTGCTTATCTCAGCTATAAGAGAGATGCTTGGGAACGGCACTCTTTTCGGATTTTTAATTGTAAAGAGCTATGAGCCTATTTTGTATATAGTCCTGGCTCCGGGCGCGCTTTTAGTAATAGGGTTATTGATAGGTGGCATTAATTTCCTGGCCAGGAAAAGGAGCGCTGCGTAATGGATCTCGCGATGTTTTTATCGGTTATAATAGGTGCGATTTTTATCAATAATTTTATCCTGTCCAAGTTTCTTGGGCTTTGTTCATTTATAGGTATTTCAAAAGAGACTAAGCCCGCTCTTTATATGGGAGTTTCAGTCACCTTTGTAACCACATGCGCTTCGATAATCACATGGGCCATTTATAATTTTATACTGGTCCCATACCATATAGAATACTTAAGGACGATTTCATTTATCCTGGTTATCGCTTCGTTTGTGCAGTTTGTCGAGATAGTCATAAAAAAATTCAGTCAGGCGCTTTACAGGACTCTCGGCATATATCTCCCTCTTATTACCGTCAATTGCGCGGTGCTTGGCGTAGCTGTTTTAAACAGCGAGATGTTTTTTAGGCCGGGAATCAACGTCTTAACCAGTTTTACTCTATCAGCCCTGCAGGGTTTTTGCGTGGGCCTGGGTTATATACTTGTAATGCTGTTTATGTCAGGGATAAGGGAAAGGCTTGAACTCTGCGATGTGCCAAAATCTTTTAAGGATGCGCCTATTTCTTTTATAATCGCGTCTTTGATGTCAATGGCTTTTATGGGATTCAGCGGGTTCAGGTTCTAACAGATTATTATATTATGCTTATACCTATTTTAACAATGTCAATAATGGGGCTTTTATTTGGGTTGGCCCTTGCGTACGCCGCAAAGATTTTCAGGGTGGAGATCGACCCGAAAATAGATATGGTAACGCACGCTCTTCCCGGCGCGAATTGTGGGGCTTGCGGTATGCCAGGGTGCGCTAGTTTGGCGGAAGCTATAGTAAGCGGAAAATCCGAAATCACGTCTTGCGCGCCCGGAGGCCAGGGAGTTTACGATAAAATAGCGGGGATCCTGGGCACGGGAGTAAAAATAAAAAAGAAAAAAATAGCGCGGGTAAGATGCAACGGAGGCAAAACCTCTTCGGATAAATACGAATATAGCGGGGTAAAAACATGCGCCGGAGTAAATTTATTGGCCGGGGGGAACAAGGAATGCAGGTTCGGCTGTCTTGGTTTCGGCGACTGCGTAACAGTATGCCCTTTTGGCGCTATTTTTTTAAACGAAAATAATATTCCTGTGGTTAACGGCTCCAAATGTACCGCTTGCGGCAAGTGCGTAAAAGCCTGCCCGAAAAAAATAATTATTTTAGAAGACGCTGATCATGAGATTTACGTAAAATGCCTTTCGCATGATAAAGCGGTTGTGGTAAAATCCGTATGCCCGGCTGGCTGTATTGGATGCAAGATTTGTGAAAAACTTTCCGGAGGCGCGTTTATAGTGGAAAATAACCTCTCGAAAGTAGATTATGCTAAAGCAAAATCAGATACGCCGTGGCAGACGGTTATTGAAAAATGCCCGGTTAAATGTATTGTAAAGGAGTAGGGATTCGGGATCAAATCTTGTTTCACAAAATTTTGGAGGAAACATGGCGGGAAACGTTCTGGAGTTAAGCGATGATAATTTTAAAGAGGTTGTATTAAAGTCGGATAAGCCTGTGATTGTGGATTTTTGGGCCACATGGTGCATGCCGTGCAAAATGCTGGCGCCTACAGTAGAAGAAATAGCGAACGAATATAAAGGCAAATATAAGATAGCGAAGCTTAATATAGATGACGCTATGGATGTGGCGACCAGCCTCAGCGTTATGAATATACCTACGCTTATATTTTTCAGCAAGGGTGAAGAGGTGGCAAGGATCGTGGGTGCCGCTTCTAAGAGAGATATTTTAAAGAAGATAGACGAGGTCTTTGTATGAATATAGCGATTTTTTGTTCCGGTAACGGCACAAACCTGCAGGCTATAATAAATAGCCAGAAAAAAGGCCATATAAAAGCGGAGATTAAGCTGGTTGTTTCAGATGCGCCCGACTGCTACGCTCTTACCAGGGCAAAAGACGCGGGTATAAACATGCTTGTAGTTGAAAGAAAAAATTTTAAAACAAAAAAAGATTTTGAAGCAGAAATTTTAAAAGCCCTTAAAAAAGAAAACATAGATCTTATAGTTTTGGCTGGTTACATGCGTATGCTGTCCGAGGATTTTATAGCGTCTTATGAAAATAAAATCTTAAATGTACACCCCGCGCTTTTACCGTCTTTTAAAGGCACCCAGGGGATAAAAGATGCGTTTGAATACGGCGTAAAACTTACCGGGACTACTGTGCATTTTGTTACCAAGGATATGGACTCAGGGCCTGTCATATTGCAGTCGAGCGTCAAGGTAACGGAGGACGACACGGAAGAAACTCTTCGAGAGGCTGTTCATGAAGAAGAGCACAAGATCTACCCCAGGGCGATTCAATTATTTGTAGATGAAAAATTAAAGATAGAAGGAAGAAGGGTAAGGATATTAGATTAGGCTGTCTATTTTTATTTCATTCTTTCTGAATCTTTCCAGGTCTTCTTTTGAAAGGTATACTTTTTTCTCCTCCCCGGAAGTATTTATAAACTCGACGCCTTTATATTCTTTAAATTCGTAAAGATGAAGGACCTCTCCCGCCATTTTTATTATATTGCCGAATATAATATTTTTATCGCCGGGCTGGCTGCTGCTGGAAGTTATATTGAATTTAAGTTCAAAGGCCCCGTCTTTTATATCGCCCTGGCTTGAGGCTACTATAAACTTATTTTTTAATTTGCTGTTTTCTAAAAAAAGATATCTTATTCTCTTGGAAAGCTGCTGGCTTAAAAACCATCCAAGTTCCAGGTCTCTACTTGGGAAGCCGTCTATGCCTATAACGCCAAAATCTTTATATTGTTTAAAAGTGTCTTCAAGGTTTCTTTGCCTTATTTCGTTATTTAAATAAAAATACTTTGATACAACTTCTTTTACAGGGCTTACAAGCAAAGACATGTCTATCAGAAAAAGATATTCGTTTTCGAACCCAGGTGGAAATACTGCCGCGTAAGCTTCTAAACCTGGCGCAACCTCGTATTCCTCGATAGTTTTCACATAAAGAAGAGATTCGTGGTCTGATAGTTCTTTCGACTCTATATTGATTATCTCTATCTTTTGCGATCCGGCTTTGCCTATAACATATATAGGATAGAATATCGGCTTTAAGCTTTCCGCCATAGGGGCGTTTTGGTTTAAGATATTGAATAGCTCTTTTACTTTTTGTTCTCCAGCTATAGCGGGGTTGAATCTGAATTCCCTGAGTATTCTCTGGAAATATTCGTTTCTTGATATATCGAGAAGTCTTACTCTTATAACGTCATAGACGAATCCCGTAAGGATAAATTCCGCGCCTGCTGTTCTCTTGTCTCTTGCCGTAAGGACGTAGAATTTTAAAGGCATGTCCGTGCTGGTTATTACGCGATGGATAGAAAGGGCCACGTCTTCAATTTTTTTCCCGGCTTTTTCGTCTAATTTTAAACTAGAATCTACAAGGCCTTCTACCGGGATATACACGCCTAGCGTAGAGCCGGTGAGTTTTACCTTGACGTCATCAAGCTTGTATTCGTTTTTGCAGAGTTTCAGTATGGATTCTTCTATTTTGCCTGTAGGATAGGTCGGCTTATCGCAACCGGCAAGGCTTGTCGCGAAAATTAGAAATATAGCTAAGGCCTTATATTTTGCCAGGAACTCGCTCATGCAGGTTTCTTGAAATTGTGGCCTTTTCCGTATTCATTAAATATCGCTTCTATCTCGTCGTATTCCAGTTCTTCTTTTTCAAGAAGCTCTTTTACGAAGCGCTCTACGATAGGCCATTCTTTTTTGAGAAGGGCTTCCGCGTCTTTCATGCAGCTTTGAATTATTTTATCTGTTTCAGCGTTTAGTTTTTCCTTTAATGATTCCGACAACAGGTTTTCAGGTATCGCCGTGTAATCTCCCACGTATCCCGCGTCGCTCATGCCTACTCTCCATACCATATAGTTAGCTATTTGCATGGATTTCTGGAAATCAGAAGAGACCCCGGTGCTTGTGGTGCCGAACCTTATCTTTTCCGCGACATATCCGCTGATGCTTACTTTTATGTCAGCTAGGAGCTTTTCTTTGTTGTGCGTATACAGCTCTTCTCTGGGCTGAGAGTGCACTACCCCCAGCGCTTCTTTGCGGGAGATTATCGAAGCCTTGAATACGTCATCAGTAGGATGGAGCATATACATGGTTACGAGATGTCCTGTTTCGTGGAACGCGACCATTTCTTTTTCTTCTTTTGTCATGTGCTTTCTGTGCTTTAACCCCATGTCAATGCGTTCCATGGCTTCGGAGAGCTCTTTGTGCCCTACAGTGTCTTTCTTCTTTCTGGTAGCTATTAGTGCGGCTTCTTTTATCATGTTCTCAATCTCAGCCGGAGATTTATGCACAGCCTGCCTGGAAAGCCTGCCTATATCGATATCATGGTCGTATTTTACTTTCTTGAGGTAATATTCAAACACCTTTTCTCTTTCCTGCAGATTGGGCCTGTCTATGTAGATCTTTCTGTCAAATCTTCCGGGCCTTAAAAGCGCTTCATCTAGGACGCCTTCCGCGGCGTTTGTAGCTCCTATAATGATTACGTTATAATCTTTTTCCTGAAGCCCGTCCATTTCTACAAGCAGCTGGTTCTGTGTGCTGTTAGTTTCCTGTCCACCGCCCATAAAGCTGAAAGTACGCTGCCTTCCAATAGCATCCAGTTCATCTATAAAAATGATACATGCGCCGTGGCCGTACGCCATGGTCCTAGCTTTCTTAAATAATTTTCTCACCCTGGCTGCTCCGACTCCTACGAAAATCTCTGTGAATTCGCTACCTGACATGGATATAAAAGGGATGCCTGCTTCTGTCGCAATTGCCTTGGCAAGGTATGTCTTGCCGCAGCCAGGAGGTCCTACCATCAAAAGGCCTCTCAATATTTTTCCACCTATTTTTAAAAGCTTGGTCCGGTCTTTTATTAATTCTACTACTTCAAGCGCTTCCTGTTTGGCTTCTTCCATGCCTATAACGTCTTCCCAGTGGATATTTACACTTTGGCCTTTTACCGTGGTCTGTTTTATTTTTGAAAATCCGCCTTGCAGGAATATCATGTACATAAATACGAATATGCCTGCGTTAAGGCCTGCCAGGAGGATGCTGATAGGCATCTGGGCTATTGTAAGATTGCGGTAGAATGATTCCAAAGACATCATTCCCCATATGGACAGTATTATAAGTATAACTATTATCAGCGCAACGATGATCTTAACCCAGTGCTCCATGAGGTGCATCCTGAGTTTGCGATAAGCCATAAATGCCATAAAACTCCTCTCAAATTTTGCAAAGCAAGATTTATTTTTGTGAGATAAAGTATAGCATACTAATATAGGCGTGTCAATCAGGCTTAGTTGACAAGGCCTTTCATGTGTGCTAGTATACTGCTTTAAAATCATAGGGATTGTTCCACTGGAGCTAATCGGGGAACAGTCCTTTTAACAAGGAGAATTGAATGGGCAGAAAGACTTTGATTAAGAAGATAATCGGAAGAGAAATCTTGGATTCGCGCGGAAATCCTACGGTTGAGGTGGACGTGGTCCTGGCATCAGGTGTAATCGGAAGGGCTGCTGTGCCGAGCGGCGCGTCTACGGGCGAGCATGAGGCAGTGGAGCTTAGAGACGGAGACAAATGCCGCTACCTCGGGAAGGGCGTATTAAAAGCAGTCAGCAATGTTAATAATGAGCTAAACGCTGCTTTGGCCGGCAAAGATGCTTCAAAGCAGAAGTTGATAGATAAATTAATGATAGAGTTGGACGGAACAGAAAACAAGGCCCGTTTAGGAGCAAACGCTATTCTGGGCGTTTCTATGGCAGCTGCCAAGGCAACCGCCATCCAGAAAAAAATACCGCTTTATAAATATCTGGGCGGAGAAGAAGCGAATATACTGCCTGTTCCAATGATGAATATCTTAAACGGCGGAGCTCACGCTGACAACAATGTGGATCTTCAGGAATTTATGGTAATGCCCAGAGGCGCTGCCTCGTTCAAAGAAGCGTTAAGGATGGGCGCCGAGATATTCCATAATTTAAAAAAGATTTTGCATGATAGAAAGCTTTCAACTGCCGTAGGGGACGAAGGAGGATTTGCGCCTAATTTGAGATCTAACGAAGAAGCGATAGAGGTTATTCTTCAGGCAATAGAAAAGGCGAATTACAAAGCAGGCAAAGATGTTTTTATAGCCCTGGATCCGGCGTCCAGTTCTTTTTACGAGAATGGTAAGTATATCCTGGAAGCGGAGGCTGTTAAAGAAAAAACCGCGGAAGATATGGTTAATTTTTACGCGAACTGGGTTTCAAAATACCCTATCATTTCTATTGAGGATGGATTGGCGGAAAATGACTGGGATGGATGGAAAAAAATGACAAAAACTCTCGGCGATAAGATTCAGATTGTAGGCGACGATTTATTCGTCACAAACACAAAACGCCTCAAAATAGGTATTGCCAAACATGTCGCGAATTCCATACTTATAAAAGTAAATCAGATAGGCACTCTCACGGAAACAATAGAGTCGATAAAGCTTGCCAGGAAAAAAGGCTACACCGCGGTTGTGTCGCATCGCTCGGGCGAAACGGAAGATACGACTATTTCTCATCTTGTAGTAGCGATGGGAACAGGCCAGATAAAGACCGGCTCCGCGTGCAGGACAGATAGAATTTGTAAGTACAATGAGCTGTTGAGAATAGAAGAGGACCTGGGAAATAAAGCGGTATACGGCTCTATGCCATGGCCAAGATAAGAATAAAACCGGTACATATAGTTATAGCGGCTATTATCGGGGCGATATTTCTTCCCGGGTATGTAAAGTTTATACAGCTGAAAGTAAGAAATATGCGCCTGGAAAGCGAAATTACCAGGCTTGAAAAAGAGAACCTGAAGCTTTACAAAGAAAAGAAAAAGCTGGAAGAAGACATAAATTACGTTGAAAAAGTAGCCCGCGAATCCATGGGCGTTACGAAAAAAGGCGAAATACCTATACGTATAGAAAAATAAAGTTAATATTGTTCGAGCGAACAAAGTGAGTCGAGAACAAAAGCATTGACACTCAGCGTATACAAGCCTATAATGCAAAATACAATTGAATAAAACTGCGGGGTGGAGCAGTCTGGTAGCTCGTCGGGCTCAACACGCTCTGTTAAATAATAAATATCTAACAGAGCAAATGGGCGTCCTTGTAGTAATACAAGGAAAGATTACCTGTCAAATTCGGTGAAGCCTTAACTGGTAATACCGAGCCAAGTCCTTAGGCAGTACTAAGGGAAGGTGTAGAGACTAGATGGCAGGTACCCTTTAAAATTAAAAGGGTAAAGGTATAGTCCAGACTACAAATTCGCCAAAATTCATGGCGGAGCAGCGAAAGCTGTAGTGGTAAGCATAACCCGAAGGTCTTGGGTTCAAATCCCAACCCCGCTACCAATATTAAACGGCGATTAGTGGCTATTATCATAATCGCCGTTTTTTATTTCCAATAATCTTTACAAAACCGTCATTGTCAGAGTGTCAAGTTTATTTGGGAATGAAAAAGAGCTTTAAATATGGGCGGGGTTGAATTATAATGGTTTTTACGGTTGCTTTTTAGAAATGGATAGGAAAATCGGAAGGATGGGAGAGTGGTTTAATCCAGACGTCTCGAAAGCGTCCAGGCTGAAAGGCCTCGCAGGTTCAAATCCTGCTCCTTCCGCCACCGAACTACTCACAAAAATTTTTATCAAAATTTTTGTTCGGGTTCGGTGCAAGCAGTGTATTCAAGTAGTGAGGTGTCCAGTACCCAAGCGTAGCGAGTGGTACTGGACAAATTTCCTAGTCAAAAATGATGAAAACCCACGAATACTACATGAGGGAAGCTTTGAAAGAAGCTGTAAAGGCGTTTGACGCTGATGAGGTGCCGGTAGGGGCTGTTATTGTGTATAATAACGAAATAATAGCCAAGGCGCATAATCAGATAAAGATGTTGAAAGACCCCACTGCTCATGCGGAAATAATAGCCATTACGCAGGCTGCAAATTTTTTACAGAGCGAAAGGCTGCTGGACTGTACAATGTATTCCACTCTTGAACCCTGTAGCATGTGCGCGGGGGCGATGGTTTTGAGCCGCATAAAAGATTTAATATACGCTACGAAAGACCCAAAGACGGGCGCGCATGAGTCAGTTTTTAATATCTTGAACAATAAAAAATTAAACCACAGGGTTAAGGTTAAAAACGGGATTCTGGAGTGCGAATCGGAATCTTTGATAAAAGAATTTTTTAAAATAAAGAGAAAACACGCAGCTCTGTAAATAATATACAAGGTTTTTATTATGGAACTCAGAACATATATAAGGCTTAACGCCGTATTTCCTGTGGAATTTCAGCTCCTGGATATCAAAACAGGAGCTGCGATCGGAGACATCAAGCAGGGTTTTACCAGGAATATTAGCAAGGGAGGGATATGTTTAGAATTTAACAGCGCGGAAGAAGGCTTTGAAAATATCTTAAAAGAGCGCTCCGCCAAATTAGAATTATTCCTCCATCTCCCCTCAAGCTGCAAAGAAATAAAAGCCATAGCCGGCATTGCCTGGTACGAAAAAGTAAAACATGAACGGTTTACCCAGTATTTTGTAGGGCTTACCTTTCTAGACATAGATCCGGATGATAGGAACAGGATCTATGTCCACGCCAAAAGGATGTCGTTGACGCCCAAATTTATCGCGGTTATCCTGCTATTTTTAATAATCAGCGCGTCATTTTTTTATATCTCGGATTTTAAGGCGAACGTAAAAAATAAAAAATTAATGGAAGAGATCGCCCGGCTTTCCGCCGGAAAAGCCGAGCTGGAAAAAAAGATCCTTACGTTTGACTGGGAAAAGGTGGATATCTCTGGAAAACTTTTGGAAAATCAAAGAAAGATAAAAGACTACGAATGGAGAGCGAAAGAATTAGAAAAGATAAGCGTAGAGCTCAGGAAAAAAGACGAGATGCTGGCAGGCCTTAAAAAAGAAAGAGAAGCGTCAAAGAAAATGCTGAAAGAAACCCTGCGTAAGAAGCAGAAGCTGTTTGCCAGCGCGGCAAGCTTATCCAGGGAAACCATGTCTTTAAAAGACAGGATCTTCAAGCTTTCCGGAGAAAGGGTGTCCGCGGAAAATAATCTGAAAGAAATTGCGTCTACGTTCAAAGTGCTTACGGAACTGACTGACTGGACAAGAGGAGACCGCTTTAAATTAAGCGCCGTAGCCGACAGAGAAATCTTTCTTGACCCCTCCGGCTTGCCTTTTTATTCAAAAGGGATGATCTACTCCTATGGCCCTGACCAGGGGCCCCTGAAGGAAGACCTTTCGCTTGAGCGGGTGATAGGGGATCTTACTATTATCAAGAATCATGGCTTTAACACCTTGAATTTATACGGAGATAAATTTCTAGACGAGGTGCTCACATGGTGCGATAAGAACAAGATAGCCGTATATCCGAGAGCGGACTATACGAATTTTCCCAGCGTGGGGGAATTTTCAGCCCAATACCCTGATTTTATGAACCGAAAGTTCCGAAAGCTTGCCAAGCATAGCCTGGACAGACTTTTGACTATAACCAAAAGCCATAGATGCGTTTTGGCCATTGACCTGGATCAGCGCTGGCTTTTTGACGTGGATTGGCGCGGCAGCAAGCGTTTCGGCGTTCCAAAGCTGGGGCCGAAAACCCTGGAATATTTTCCTAAATGGCTGAAAAATAAATATAAGAACATAGAAAGCCTTAATAAGGTATGGGGCAGGCAATACGCTGATTTTGAAGAATTATTAAGCGATAAAGATGTTATTGTAGACAACAATGTCCGCAACCTGAGCAGGAAGCCGTGGCGAGCTGACTTTGTGGAATACACCTTATGGACTATCAATGATTTCCTGAAGGATATCACGTCATACATCAAAACTATAGACCCTTATCACCTTATTACTTATACTAACGATCTTCCGGAGGTAATTCCTTTTCCAGTATCCACTCTGCAGAATAGCGGCATAGATTTTATTTCCCCGGTTCATTTTAACAGCGAAGAAGATTTTAACAGGGACTGGATTGGCGCGGCGGAATTTTTATATACGACCAAATGGCTGCACGATCTTTACAACATGCCGGTTTATATCAATGATACCGGTTTCAGGACCTCTTCGCTATCGCAGGACCCTCCCAATATGGCCTATGCCCTTGCCAGGGAATATGACGAGGTCCATGTCGCGGAACTTTATTTCCGCCAGATGTCGCTCATGGCCGCCTGCCCCTGGATAGTAGGCTGGGGGTATTTTATGCTGTATGACAAATTAGCTGAAGGAGATTTTGGCTATATAAGAGACGACAGGTCTTTGAAACCTATTTCTTCTTTTGGGCAGTTCTTCAATAAAAAGCTTTTTCCTAACATGGCTGCCGAGAAAAAACCTCAGCTGTGGCTTTATTATCCTGACTATGCCTTAAGCTCTCCTCTTCCGGGCTACCAGCAGTATAAATCGCTTATTATGATTTTGGAAGATGCTTTTTTTACTCAGAACGAAGCCTTGGTGCAAAAAACCATGCCGTATATTACTAACCCTACGGATAAAATTACCAAGGTAACGTTTTTACAAGAGCTTAACGATATATTCAATTCCGCCTGGGTTCCTTTTGAGTTTACTTCCAGCATTCCTTCGGATGACGCTGTTATTGTATTGGCGGGCAGGGTTTTAGAGCAGATTTCTCAAAGCGATAGGCCGGTATTATCTGCAAAAAAGACCATTACTTTTGGCCTTATCGGCATCAGAGACGAGCTGTATAAAGACACTGAGCCATTTTGTCTCAGCGTACTTGGGATACGCCTTGCTTCTCCGATAGAAGAACGCATCACCAGGAATGTGCCAATCAGCGTTTCCATGGATGGAGCCGTAGTTTCCGGAGTCACCCCGCTTATGATTTCGCTTACCAAAGAAGAGATAGGAAATTGCAGCACCATAGCGACCTTCAGCGATAACAGCCCTGCTATTATTCAAAGCCAGGACAAGAAACATACCGCGTTTTTATACGATCCTCTTACATGGAGCGGAAAGCCGGAAGAGATAAGCCGCAAGGTAAAAGAACACGCAAGGATGATAAAGAAAATAATAAGATAAAAGTCCCTGAAAGGAAAAGCAATATGAAAAAATTGCGTATTTTATCCGTGGGCGTATTGTTTTTATATCTTGCGGAGTTTAGCTTTTGTTACGCGGACAAGGTGTATTGCAAAGACGGCAGGGTGGTGTACGGCACGATATTATGCCGTACTAAAGGCTCTGTATGGGTCAAGCACGATTCAGGCGCTGTCGGAGTAAGCTTAGATAGCGTAGAAAAAATTGAAAACGAAGACGGAACTGTTTCTTTATACGATTACAGTTTTTTTTATAATATAGTGAGGGATTCCATTGCGCAGAAGAAATATAACGATGCGATGAATATGTGCAACATGCTTTTAAAAAATTTCCCAGAAAATACCAAGATACGCCATCTGAGGGCAGTGATAAGCCATAAAACAGGCAATATAGACCAGGCAGCGCAGGACTATGATTTTCTTATACAGAGCAAACTTGCAGATGCGGATGTCTTTAATAACCGCGGGGTTATTTATGCAGAGAGCGAAGAATATGGAAAGGCCAGGGAGCTGTTTCTAAAGGCGGCGGAGTTAGATGAAAAAAACGCGGAAATTCACAACAATCTGGCGGAAGCGCTGATGCAGATAAAAGATTACAAAGCCGCTATAAAAGAGTATAATAAAATAATGGAGCTGGATACCGGCAACGTCGCGGCGGCGTATAATTCAGGTGTAGCGTACATGAAAGACAATAATTATGATAAGGCAAAAGAGCAATGGGATAAAATCATTGCCGCAAACCCTGATAACGCTGATGCAAAGAGCGCTATTGAACATTTAAATGCCGCAATGAATAATAAATAAAAATCTTAATATGAGAAGAAAAAACGCTTTTACCTTAGTTGAAACATTGATAACAGTGGCGATAATAGGGATCCTTTCAAGCCTTTCTTTTTATTTTTATAAACAAGCGGTGGACAAATCAAAAGCAAGCGAAGCAACGATGAATGTAAAGACGATAAGCGACGCTGAAAAGATTAAGAAAGCGGAGATAGATAAGTATCTCTCGGCTGACAGCATAGAAGAGATTAACAGGCAGCTGGAGCTTGATATAACCCCGAAATATTATGAATATAAGGTGGTAGGCGTCACCGATGATGATTTTATAGTCATAGCCAAAAGAATAGGAGAGGATATGAAGACCAGCAAGCTTGCGTCTGAGCTGCTGGTTATCGCGATGAATAAATCTGGCGCAATGAGTTCGGGTTATGAGCAGTATATCGTAGGAAATTTAGGCGGCGGCTCTCAGGGAGGCGTTGGAATAACAGTAGGCGGAGGCTCCGGTGGCAATACAGGCGCTGGGCTTGGAAGCGGGAGCGGCGGAGGTAGCGGCGGCGGTTCCGGAGGCGGTGGTATTAGCGGAGGCGGCTCTGGCGGTGGCACAAGCGGCGGAGGTAGCAGCGGCGGAGACGCTGGCGGAGGCGAAGATACTGGGGGTGGAGGTACTACAGGCGGAGGAACCGGTACGATAGCTCCTTTATATACTTCAGACATTCAAAGGGCGTTAAATATATTAAAAGGCTCTGCAACAGGCCTTTATTTCTATGACTTAATTCAGGAAAAATCAATAGCTGTCATATTTGATGATTTTTCTCAATATCCAGGGACTGAAAGCGCAGCGGCATTCTGGTGGGGCACTACGCGGAATACTATATATATAAATCAGACAAATCAGGAGGGAGCTCCTGAGCCGGCTATCGCCGCCTTAATATGCCACGAGGCAACGCACGCTGACTATGATTATTACCCTGAGAAGTGGACAACAGCTACCCTGGCGGAGCATGCCGAGCTTACAGAAGCGGATCTTCATATAGAAGCCTATCCAGGAAACTCCATTGACCAGGAGTACGATAGTTTTACTTCCCAAATTAGTACCTGGAAGGAAACAAAAGGGACGTATACGAATTTTAATAATGACGCCTGGCAGGCAACATATGAGCAGGGCGAAGATTACATGAAAGCGGAGCTTAGAAAATATTATAATGGTTTGCCGGAATATTAATTCAAAGGAGATATTATGAGGATAAAAATAATTCACGCGTATATAATAATAGGAGCGATCTCTATGTTCAATCTATTTGGATGTTCTTCCGATATGAAATACGAAAAATATTCAAGCAAGGATTCCGAAATAAATATTTCCATGGACTACATACCGGGATGGCTTTACAGCGAGCACAGAGGTTCTTACAATAGCTACGCCCAGGTGCTTTTTTATGAAAAAGGTGATGAAAAAAAATCGTTTAAGGCGGCTATATCTGTAAATGTAAAGGATGCGTCTAAATTAAAAGAACCGCCTGCTGCAATCGAGGCAATGGCTGATGATTTGAAGTCAAAAAGGATGAAGTTCAAGGACTTTATTCTGGTTTCAGAAGCGAGTTCAAAGATTCTCGGCGAGAACGCGATAATAATGGATTTTTCATATAAGACATTGGATAAGCTGTACGACGCTACGGCAAAAGCAATACCTGTAAATGAAAAGGTAGTAATATTCAAAAAAGGCGGTAAATTATACACTATCCGCTATGAGAATACAGCCGAAGACTTCAAGAAATTCGAAAAATCCTTCAAGCATATGCTCTCCTCTCTAAAGCCCAAAACATAAGAACTTTACAAAACCGTCATTGTTAGAGTGTCAAATTTATTTTGAAAATTTTGTTGACATTTAGCCTATAGTTTGTATAATACATTTTATATATTTTTTTTACAAATATTAAACAAGTTTTATAATATGTTAAATAAGTTAGTATATTTTAAGGGGAGGCGATAAAATGAAACCAACTATTGAATATAAAATTTTAGTAGCTGACGGAGATTCCAAAACATTTCAGTGTGTAAAGAATATGTTCGGCAGCGACAGGATAGCTACTATTTTATCCGCAAGAAGCGCTGATGTGGCGGTTGAGATGGCGTGGCGCAAAAAGCCGGATCTTATTATCTCGAATACCAGGCTGGTAGATCTGACTGGCTGGGATGTACTGGGGATATTGAAGAAGAACGACCTTACGCGTTCAATCCCTTTTATTATGGTAGATAATAAAGATGGCGGCTCGGAAAACGAGATAAGGGCTTTAAGCCTGGGCGTAGACGATTATATAAACAAGCCTTTTACGCCGGAAATATTTTGTGCTAGAATACGGGCTGTTCTAACGAGATATTTTGACAAGAAAGAAAAGAAACCTGAAATAGAAGACGTTCTTCAGTCAGGAGATATAGTTATTAATACAAGCAAACACGTTGTTTACATAAAAAATAAGATAATTGATCTTACCCCGAAAGAATTTGCGCTTTTGTATCTTTTTATGAAAAAAAAGAATAGAGTTCTGAGCAAGGTATTTTTATCAAGCACCATCTGGGAGCGCGAATATTTCAATACCAGTTATACAATAGATAAGCATATAGCTAATCTTAGGAAAAAGCTTGGCAAAGAATGCAAGCGGATAGAGACCTTGCCTACTATTGGATATAAGTTTATTGATGAAGCAGATGAAGAAGTTGTAGATAATTAAGCCCTTCCGCAATAATTTAGCGTAATCTTTTCGCATACCTAGTTATATTTCAATAATATAGCGCCTATATTTTATTAAATCATATATAGATAGTATAAATATAGTTATTTTTACATCTTTATATCCGCTGGCTCTTGACATTTATAAACTGTATGGTATACTTTCAGCCCTATCTCAAAAAGAGATGGGGTATTAAAAAGAAAGGGAGGATAGGGGGCATGAGAAAATATAAAATTATATTTATAGCTATTCTTATTTTACTGGGCAGTATAGGTTATGCATATGCTGCTGAGGCTACTGCTACACAAACATCTAATGTTACATTGGGCGTTCCTGAGTCAGCCAAGCTGGAAATCACAGCTTCAAACGCTACAAAGACGCTCACGCAAGGAGTGGATACTGAAACAGCTTTTGATAATGGGTATGTAGACTTTGCTGTTGCAACGCCTACTCTTACAGTTTCTGCAAATAAAAAGTGGAAATTATATGCGCGTTCAAGCCTTTTTACAGGGCCGTATAATAAAAGCGTGTCTGATTTGACGCTTAAGGATACAGGCGCAAGCCATGTTACTAGCCCATTCAGTAATTTTACAGCCTTATCTACATCGGATCAGGAGATAGCCTCTCATTCCGGGCCGGTAAAGAAAGAAAGTCATCCTATTCAATACAGGATTATTTTAGATTGGACAAAGGATATCGCAGGAACATATAGCGCAACCGTGACCTACACTCTGGCAACGCAGGCGTAATATAAATTATGCCCTGTTTTGTGTATTACACAAAACAGGGCATTTGTATCTATGAATATCAATAAATTTTTAATATTTTTTATTATAGCTGCTATTATAATATATAGTTATAGCGTAGCTATAGCAGTAGAAGACGTAGATACGCAAACATCTATAGTGAGCCTTACTGTGCCTCCTTCATGCAGGCTATCCATATCTAGCCCGAATATTACAAAGACATTAAGCCAGGGGGGAGAGATTGAAGCGGCTTTTGACGCAGGCTATATAGATTTTAGCGCTTCTACGCCTATTCTTACAGTTTCTGCTAATAAAGGCTGGGATTTGAGCGTAAAAGCAACTAATTTTACAGGGCCTTATTCAAAGAGCGTGGCTGACCTAAAGTTAAAAGACGCAAGCGTTTCTGGACATGTAACCAAAGGGTTTAATAATTTTACGCCCCTTGCTTTAACAGATCAAGGAATAGCTTCTTATACAGGCCCAGTAAAGAATGAATCTCATCCTTTGCAGTATAGAATCATATTAGATTGGGCTAAAGATATCCCCGGAACATACACTGCCACAGTGACTTACACGCTTTCCACTAATGCTTCGTAATGCTTATCCTTGTAAAATAAGAAATCTGTGATATACTTATAAGTGAAACAAAGACAATAAAATAGAATAAGTAGCGACAAAGGCAAACCACTTGAAAAGGTGGGACGCAAAGCCGACAGGCCTAAGCCATCGCACTCAATTTATGGGTGCGGGGGATGGCGGCTGGGTTACCGAACACCATCAAAGTAATTTGCCTATTCTCTCAAAAAGAGAATGGGCTTTTATTTTGGGGGACGCATATGAGAAAAATAGCGTTTATTCTAATGTTAATAGTACCTATAATAAGCACGTCTTATAGTATATATGCAGCAGATACAGATCAACAGGTTTCCACAGTCACTCTTACCATAGTTCCAGCTTGTAAATTAGTCATAAGCGATCAGGATGTTTCAAAGGAGATTCAGATAGGCACAGAGTCAAGGGAGGATTTTGGGCAGGGTTTCGTAGAGTTTCCGTCCAATAAGCCTACCCTTGCTCTTGATGCCAACAACAACTGGAAACTCTCAGCCCGCTCCACCAGCTTCACAGGCCCATATGATAAGCCAGCCACAGACCTTATGTTAAAGGATCTAGGCGCAAAGCACGTTACAAACGGATTCACCGGCTATAAGGCTTTAACTAACAATGACCAGGAAATCGCCTCATATAATAAAGGGGTAAAGAGTGAAACACACCCCTGCCAGTATAAGGTCCTCTTAGACTGGGAAAAAGACGCCCCAGGCACATATTCAGCCACAGTCACCTATACCCTTACTACCAACGCCTCATAAGCGCCTCTAAAAAATTCACAAAAACTTCAAACCTAATTCAAATAATCTTCAAACCATAATGTTATACTTCTTTGTAGATAGAGAAACAGGAGGCGTTAAATGACGAGAAGAATATGGAGGAGAAAAGAGGATATAAAAAAGGAGGTGGTAAAAAGTTATTATATCCGCGCCAACATTAAAATCGTGAAAGTTAACCGCAGTTAAAAAAAGGAGATTAAAATGAAGAACATATGCTTAGTTTTGGCTTTGATCGGAGTAGTAGTTCTTGGTTTTGGAATTGCTTATGCAGCGGATGCTGATACGCAGAATTCTATAGTAACCTTGGTTGTTCCTCATTCAGTAAGGCTTGATATTACCAATCCAGATGCTACAAAAGAGCTTATAGGAGATGCTGATTCCGAAGTTGATTTTGAAGCAGGTGAAACTCTAATGACAGCTGGATATCCTACCTTAAAAGTAAGGGCTAACAAGAGCTGGAAACTTTTTGCAAAATCAAGTGGTTTTGGAGCAGTTGATGGCTATACTAAGGAAGTAGCAGACCTGATGTTAGTTAATACAGGCGCGAACAAATCAAATGGTTTTAATATTTTTAAAGCTTTGACTACAGCAGATCAGGAAGTTGCTACTCTTGGCGTTGGCATAAAGAATGATATTAATCCAATGCAGTATAAGATTAAATTAGACTGGACAAAAGATATACCAGGCACATACGTAGCAACAGTTACCTATACGCTTGCAACTCAGGCGTAATCCGCATTTCCTCTTCTCTCCAGTTGCCTGCGTGGGGCTGTAGCCCTGCGCAGGCAACACCTTTTTAATCAAACTATTATTATAGATTTTTCTTGGATTTTTATGGATAATGTGCATAATAATCATAATATAGCTAAATCGAGAGCTATAAAGTGTTTGTAGTAGCCTGTTCTTCCTGCCTAAAGAATGGGTTTTGCATTTAGGCCTCGGTATGAAAAGAAGTAAAAAAGTATTTGTCATAACAGTTTTATTTATCCTGGGACTTGGGTTTCCTGTAATGCAGGCAGCTCAGGATATGGATGAAGAAGTATCTACTGTTACCCTCGTTATTTCTCCCGCATGTAAACTTGATATAATAAATAGCAAGGTCTCAAAGGAAATCTCTTCTGAAAATGATGCAAAAGCTTTTTTCAGCGAAGGGTTTGTAGAGCTTGATATAAATTCACCCACCTTGATAGTAGATTCAAATAATAAATGGAAACTTAGCGCGCGAAGCAGCGATTTTACAGGCCCGTATCCCAAGGACGTGGCTGATCTTTTGCTTAAAGACTTGTCAAGTAATCATGTAGAAGCTGGTTTTACAGGCTATACGCCTTTATCTACAAAAGATCAGGATATAGCAATGCACGCTAAAGGCGTAAAAGACGAGCAGCACCCCCTGCAGTATAAGATCCTCCTGGACTGGGAAAAAGACGTCCCAGGCACTTATGAAGCTACTATCACTTATACGCTTTCTACAATAGGTTCATAACGCAAAACTCAAGAATTTCCTTGTATTTTCTGATATAAATACTTATAATTAGAGCTATGAAAAAATTAAAATCGTATTTTATATTTTTTATATTATTTTGTATGATTTTTACGTCCAGCATCTTTGCAGCTGACAATAACGATACAGCCGCTCTCACCATGGATATACCTTCTATTTGTAAGCTTACAGTAAAAAGAGCAGATCAGAGCATAAATCTTTTGCAGGACGCCTCAGGAGAAGCAGCTTACGAGGCAGGTTATGTTGATGGGGCTATTGCCAGACCGACTCTTACAGTGGATTCAAATACAAGCTGGAAGCTTAGCGTTAAAATAAGCTCAGACTGGAATAATGTGAACGGCTATCAGAAAGCAACCGGAGACCTGAAGTTTAAGGTTACCTCAAGTAGCGGCAAGCAGACAAGTTTCACTGATTTCCTTCCATTGGCATTGACTGACCAGGAAATAGCGTCCAGCAGCGATGGAATAGGCAGCAGCGTATATAACTGTCAGTACAGAATTTTGCTGGGCTGGGAAAAAGATAAGCCAGGCGCATATAATATAATTATTGTATATACCCTGGCTACCAAATAAACATAAAGCAAGGAGAGCTGAATGAGGACTAAGATAGGCATATTGATAATTTTAACAGCTTTAACTGTATTTACGCTGTGCGATGTTGCATTTGCCGCTTTTGTAGTTACCCCTATGGAATTTCATATAAATGTGGCTAACAATGAAACAGGGGCTTATTCTTTCTGGGTAAGAAATAGAGGGGAAGAGACAATAGCTCTCAAAGTTTATGCTGGAGATTTTCTGATACAGCCTGACGGACAGGAGGCTTTCCTGGACCCTGGGACAATAGAGCGCAGCTGCGCCAAATGGATTACAGCTTCTCCTGAAGAGTTTGAGCTGGCGCCTGACGAAAGCAAAGCAGTGCGCTTTGAGATAAATATTCCGGCTGATAAATCAGGGTCGTATTGGGGCATGATTTTTATCGAGCAGACAAATAAGCCTACGCTAAAGACCGCTCAAAAAGGCCAGCAGCAGTTTAATATACTTTCATTTCAGAGGGTTGGTGTGAGGGTTTATGAAGACACCCCGGGTTCTAAGCCCGGCGAAGGCAAAATCAGCCAGGTTACTATAGATGACGGCGGAAAAGATGAATTCTTAAGAGTGAATTTAAAGATGGAAAATAACGGGGATTTGCTTTTGAAGTGCAAAGGATCTATTGATATTAAAGATGATAAAGGCGAGACTGTTGAAAGCGTGGTAGTAAATGAATTTAACTGTTATCCTCAATCTTCGCGCATTGTGAGCACGCCTCTCAAAGATAAGCTTAAATCCGGCCATTACAGCGCTCTTGCAGTAGTGGATTATGGCGCAGATTTCTTGATAGCAGGCGAAATAGTATTTGATGTCAATGCATTTACAGGCCGCATAAGTTCTCCTAGCGCACCCATACAGGGTTATGGAGAGAATCAGCAACCCTCCCCCGCGCTGGTTGAGCAAAAGCCCGAAAATAAAAAAATAGAAAAACCAGCCAGCCCATCCCAGTCTCAAACCGGCCCTGAGGCCAAAAAAGAGAAATCTGAAAATAAGATGCTTAAAGCTATAGTAGATACATGGCTCAGGATCTCAAAAAGTTTTTCAGAGCTTTTCGCAGGTAAGACCAAAAAATGAAGAACGCGAAAATCTTTTTTTTGATTCAGATTATTTTTTTAATCCTAAACGCTGATTATGCGTACGCAGGAGTCTCCTCTCTAAAGCTCCAGCCAAAGTCTGTGAATATGGGCATAGTAACGGCAGATGATTATCAAGCTGGATATCAGGAAAAGATACAAGCGAACCTCCTGACTATAAGAGACAATAGCAATGACTGGAAGGTGTTGGTCAGGACAAACGACAGCAGTATGGGAGTTGTAGGGAGCTATGCGAAGCCGGTTTCTGATATGGAATGGAGAGCGCAAGGCACATACGCTACTCAGACTGCTTATATAGGTATAGCAAATTATGACATAGAAGTTGCAAGGGCCCCTAAAAACAATAATGATAGAAGTATTTTTATAGATTATAGAGTTCTTTTGTACTGGGCTAAGGATGTGCCTGGAAATTATCATATTACGCTTTTGTATACTTTAACAACACAATAAAGGGACATATTATTGCAATGGCTTTTTTCTTTCATTTTAACTATTTTTTTAATTCTGCAGCCATTAGCATTACGCGCTGAAGAGATCAGCGGTGTCACTGTAGAGCTTTCTTCCGCCCCCGAAAGATCCGTAATACCAAAAGGGCTTTTAACATCTATTTTTATTGTAAAGAATACCGGCAGATCCCAGGATATTTACGACCTCAAGGCTTTGCTCCCTCCAGGCTGGAACTTAGTAAGTTCTCTAAATCCAATACAGTTGCTTCAGGGTGAATCAAAAACAGTTACTCTGACAGTATTGACTCCTCAGACTGCTTTGACAGGCGTTCCTTTTGAAATAAGCCTTATAGCGTTGTCTCAAAAAGATCCAAACGTAACCAGTAAAGTTTCAATGAAGGTCAGCATATTCCCTCATGCGAGGATAAAGGTTTTAGGCCCGCAGGATTCAGGCCAGGAATTAAAAGGCATCCCGGGGCAGGGTATATCTTATAAATTTACAGTTATTAATCTGGGTAACGGCTTGGATAAAATTCAAATCAGCGCCATATCAGCTCATGGCGAAAAAGTGGATCTTTCCAAAGATATTCTGGACCTTGGCGTAGGCGGCCAGGAAGAAGTGACAGCTACGATACATATCCCTATGGATGTTTCGCCAGGCACAAAACATGTACTTTTTTTTAAGGCTATTTCAACGGTTTTAGAAAAAGACATATTTGGAGAGAGTAAGGTTTATACGTCCATATTAGATAGAAAAATCAAAAAAGAAGAAGGCATGTATAAGAGCCTTCCATCGCAAGTTACTTTTTATGTTTCAGGCCTAGGAGCCGGAAGGGATATTGTGCCGCAGGTAAGCTTTAATACGCGCGGGAATATCACTGATAAAAACTGGATAGACTTTAATTACGAAGGCCCGTACTATAAGAATAAAGAAAATTATAGAGGGCTTTCTGATGAAAAAATATCGCTTGATTCAGGCGGAGAACATTGGGGGGTGGGGCTTGGGGATACGAGCGTAAGCCTCAGCGAGTTGACCGTGTCATCGCTTTCTGAGCGCGGGGCAAAATTTTATGCAGAAAAAAAACCCATAGGCGTAAAAGTTTTTTCTATGGAAAAAGAAGAAACGAGCTTTAAGCAGGTTTTTCAAGGGGCGCAAATAACAGGGGATATTACAAAGAATACAGAGATAGGGTTAAATTATTTTACATACAATGAAGACAAAATAGATCTGGTCGCTGTCAGGCCTGCGGAGAAAAAAGAGATAATAAGTCTTTCAGCCGTTCAGTATATAAAAGATTTTTCTGTTCAGGGCGAATACGCTAAGAGTAAATTCGATAACGGAGACGGCGATAAAAATGACAGCGCATGGTGGGTGAACCCGAAATTTCGGGGGCAGAGGTTTGCTGCAGATATGGAATATCTTTATGCAGGCGCAAATTATCCAGGCAGGCGCAGCGACAATGAATCATACAGGGCGTATCTGAGTTACAAAATATTTAAGCCTGTATGGGTATGGGTTCACAGGCAGGAACTCAGGAATAATTTAGACAAAGACCCTGCTGAAAATATAGAAAAGAAGTATACGAATGAAGCAGGGGTGTCGCTGTCTGCAAAAAAATGGCCTTATATGTCGCTTTCTTATGAAACAGATGACTCTAAAAGCGAAAAAGACGTCCTTTTGTCCGACCTGAAAGAGAAGGCTGTTGTGTTCAGAAGCGATACAGAGTTGGGCAGATACCACCGATTGTCATTGGATTCTAAATGGGCAGACAAAAAAGATCCTATAGCCAATACAAGCACCAAGTCTTCCGAATACACGTCAAGGTTATACAGCAGATTTGAAAAATTCAATACGTGGGTTGGTTATACGTATATTATGGAGAAAGATCTGGTGCAGGCAGAAAACAGCTCTTCCAAAAGAAAAGAGCTGGGAGTGACGTATCAGCCATCTGCAAAGTTCTATTCTTCCGTGAGCTTTTCCCAGGAAGGCGCAACAGATCAAACAAACAGCAATATAATTACATTAGACTTTAGCTATTATCCGCAGGATTATGAGTCTTTTCATTTAGAAGCTGAGCAGAGAAACGACAGCGCTCTTAGCCAGGAATGGCAGGCGTGGCTTACTTATAGAAGGGATTTTGATCTGCCGTTATTTTTTATAAAAACAAAAGGTGCATTAAAGGGGAATGTTTTTATTGACAGCAATAATAACGGAATTTTAGATAAAGGGGAATCGCAGGCCAAGGATATATCATTTATATTAGGAGAAGATAATGCATCTGCAAACAAAAGCGGTATTTTCTTATTTTCATCTGTTGAACCGGGAGAATATGATTTGGATATAGATATATCTTCGCTGCCAGTAGGCCTGACCCCTAGCATAGCTATGCCTTATAAAGTTAAAATTAGAAGAGGCCGCACAGAGCAAGTTAATATACCCTTAGTCAGGGTGTGCAGGGTAAGCGGCATCATGTTCCAGGATTTAAATAAAGATGGAAAGCTAGACGCGGATGAAATCGGACTGCCGCTTATTAAAGTTACGCTTGAGAGAGAGGATTTTAAATCAAGAGATACTTTTACAGCTCAGGATGGAAAGTTTAGTTTCGCCACAGTGCCTCCGGGAGATTATATTCTTAGCGTAGATAAAGAATGGCTGCCTCCAAGATTTATTATGACTACGCCTGAAGAATGCGAGCTTCGATTAGTTCCGGCGCAGGATGTGTTGGATATTGTTTTCGGGGCGGTTGAAAAGGAAAAGCCTATAATCAAGACCTTTACTACTGTGCCGCAGCCAGAGCCTGTTAAGCCCGCAGAGCCTCAGAAACCGAAAAATCCAATCGTGGAGTTTTTGAAGAGTTTTTTAAAATAAAGAAGAAATAGATTTTAACTGTTATAGAATGCTGTATCTATTATTAAATATACAAAATTCAAACAATCTTGCTGCGCTGAAATGAGATATTGATACTATCCTTGATGTGTGATAAAATTAACCACTGAAGTAGAGGATCCCTCGTCTCTTCCGCCATCGCAAAGCGGTGGCGAGGTGGACTTGGGATCCAAATTTACTTCGTAAATTTGGAGAGGTCGCATAGTGGCCTAGTGCGTCGGTTTGCTAAACCGATATACGGTTGAAAAGCTGTATCCAGGGTTCGAATCCCTGCCTCTCCGCCACCGAACCGCTCACAAAAATTTTTATCAAAATTTTTGTTCAGGTTCGGTGCAAGTATTGTGTTCAAGTAGTGAGGTGTCCAGTACCCGAGCGTAGCGAGTGGTACTGGACAAGCGGAAAAGCATGTATTATATTTACGCTCTTTTTAGTCTTAAAGATAGAAAGCTATATATTGGATTTACTCATAATGTTGATGCGAGAGTAAAAGAACATAACTCAGGAAAAGTACCCAGCACTCAAACTAGGCGCCCTCTAAAACTTATTTATTATGAAATGCATCTTTCAAAAAAAGATGCATTGAGGCGTGAAAGATATTTTAAAACAACAAAAGGCAGAACAACTATAAAGCAAATGTTACGAAATAGTATGCCTAATGCCTAAAACAAATCTATCCTGATCATGAAAATCCGCATAAAAATACAAGGCGCTCTTATGTTTTTGGGTTTGGGAGTGGTAATTTTGCTCTCTAATTCTGTATTTCCTCACCAGCGCCAGGCGTTTCTGGATGGGGTGCTGGGCGCAGTTGGCATGGGGCTTATCTTATTTGGTTTTTTGTTCCGTATCTCAGCAAGGGGGTATAAAGAAGAAAAATCATCCAACGGCAATGCTTTGGTTAAAGACGGGCCGTACGCTATTATCAGAAACCCTATGTATTTCGGAACATTTATGATAGGCACGGGGGTTGTGATAATGCTGCTAGAGCCATGGTTTTTTTTCTTATTCGCCGCCATATCTTTATTAATTTACGCCCCTCAGATGAAAAAAGAAGAGGCGGTTCTTCTGAAAAGATTTGGCCAGGAGTACAAGGAATATTGCAAGCTTGCTCCAAAGTATTTTCCGCGGCTTGATTATTTATCAAAGCTTAATAAATACGTATCATTGAAAGATTTCTGGGTAAAAAAAGAAATAGTCCCCATGATCACTACAATTAGCGTAGTTATATTGATAGAAGTCTGGGAACATCTCAGATAAATAATATGAAAGCATTTTTTACAGGGATGATATTTTTAATATTTGTAGGAGTGATCGCAAGCCTGGGGTTTTTGCTTTTCCCGCTCCTTCTTCTAATAGCCTTTATTTTACGCCTCGTGTTAAGCGCCGCTATTATAGTATTTTTCATATGGCTACTGGGCAAGTTCATTCTTTTCCTTAGCAAAAAGTAATGCGCAGAAATAATTTTTATAAGAATCTTTTTTATGGTTTCTTTTATTCATAATCTATGATAAAATTTTAGCCTATGGGATACCTACCTTTCGCGCGTAAATGGCGGCCGCAGGACTTTGATGAGATAGTGGGGCAGGAACATATTACCACTACCCTTAAGAACGCTATTTCAATGGACAGGCTTCATCACGCCTATTTGTTTACAGGCCCAAGAGGCATAGGTAAAACCTCTACCGCTAGGATATTTTCTAAAGCTTTAAACTGCGAAAAAGGCGCCTCTGTAAAACCATGCAACACGTGCAGCACATGTAAAGAAATAACAGCTGGCTCCAGCATGGATGTAATAGAAATAGACGGCGCATCCAACCGCGGGATAGATGAAATCAGGAATTTAAGAGAGACAGTAAAATTCTCTCCTTCAAAAGGCCATTTCAAGATATATATCATAGACGAAGTCCATATGCTTACCACAGAAGCGTTCAACGCTCTTTTGAAGACCTTGGAAGAGCCGCCAATGCACGTAAAATTTATATTCGCGACAACAGAGCCGCACAAGGTTCTTCCGACTATACTTTCCAGGTGTCAGAGGTTTGATTTCAGGCGCATACAGATTAAGGATATCACCGCTAAGCTTCGCGAGGTATGTAAAGTCGAAAACTTAAATATAGATGAAGAAGCGTTTTTGTATATCGCGAAAGCGTCTGACGGCAGCATGCGCGACGCGGAGAGTATACTTGACCAGATAGCGTCTTTTAGCAAAGGGAAAGTCAATCTGAAAGATGTAATAGAGTCTCTCGGCATGATAGACCAGGAAACCCTGTTTAAAAGCGCGGAACTGATTATTAATAAAGACGCTAAAGCCGGCATTCATCTGGTAGATGGGATATTAAATTCTGGAAAAGACGCGAAACAGTTTCTCACGGAGCTTTTGGAGCATTTCAGAAATATAATGATTGTAAAATCAGGCATAGATTCAGACGAGATAATTTGCTTGCCTAAAGATTCCATAGCCAGGGTTAAAACTCAGGCAGGCCTGCTTACGCAGGGCGACATATTTTATATCATAAGCGTTATTTCTAACGGCCTGAAGATGATAAAACAGCTTCTTCCTGAAAGGATAGTCCTTGAGCTTTCTATGATAAAACTTGCCTCCAGGGATTCTATTGTATCCGTAGAAGAGATTCTCTCGAAATTACACGCTTCCTCCGGCAGGACTGTCAGCGAAGCTCCAAAGCCGGTTTCAGCTCATCCGGTTCACGAAGAAAAATCTTTCTTTAAAAAGATTTTGCCAATCGCTGAAAATAATAAAAAACCAGGAACTCTTAACTCTCCTATAACTAGCAGCGCTCAGGCATCAGTATCAATTGATATAAGCAGGGTCAAAGACGCCTGGCCGATACTTGTAAAGGCAATGGCTGTTAAAAGGATGTCTATATCTTCATATCTGGCAGAAGGAGAGCCTGATTCCGTTAAGGGGAATGTTATAATTATAGGCTTCCCTAAAGAACTTAGTTTTCACATGGAAGTGCTGGAGGAAAAAAATAATAAAGACGCTATAGAACAGGCGCTTTCACAAATAATGGACACATCTATTAAAATGAGTTTTATCCCAACCGATAGAAAACAAAAAGAAACTGTACCTGATAATAACGGGATGAAAGAAGAGCTGAAAGCCAAAGAGCCGGGAATAGATTCAGCGTTGAATATATTCGGCGGCAGGCTTTTTAAGACAACAAAAAATAACCAGATATGAGCGCTTACACAAAGTCAATGCAGGAATTAATAGAGTGTTTCAAGAAAATGCCAGGGATAGGCTCTAAAACCGCTGAAAGAATGGCTTTTTATGTGCTTAAGTCATCTGGCGACGAGATGATGAGGTTTTCTTCTGTGATACGCAAGGTTAAAGAAGATGTCAGGTTCTGTAAAATTTGCGGAAACTTAAGCGAAACGGAAACTTGTTCGATTTGCAATGACTCAAGAAGAGACAAAACTATTATATGCGTGGTAGAGGAGCCGACAGATTTGATATCGATAGAAAAATCAGGCAGGTATAGAGGGGTTTATCACGTTCTTTTCGGGGTTATATCCCTGCTTGACGGTATAGGGCCTGAAGAATTAAGGATAAAAGAACTTATAACCCGCATAAAGCTGGACAAAGTAAAGGAAATAATACTTGCTATGGACTCAAATGCAGAAGGCGAGACTACGGCATTATACCTTTCAGAGAATATTCAGCCGTTAAAGATTAAGATAAGCCGCATTGCATACGGCATTCCCGTAGGTGGTAATTTGGACTATATAGATCAGGCCACTCTGATAAGGGCCCTTGAGGGAAGACTTCCTGTATAATAGGCGAAGATCCTTAAAAACAGATTTCCTTGACAAATAAAGGTTTGGACTATACAATAGAAAGACGTTTTTATTAATAGAAAGGTGTTTTTATGTCAATGGTAGAAGTTGCGTGGCATGGAAGAGGTGGACAAGGCGCAAAGACAGCTTCCCAGTTCCTCGGAGAAGCAGCTCTTGATATAGGCAAACATATACAGGCTTTTCCTGAATACGGGCCTGAAAGAGCAGGCGCCCCTATGAAGGCGTTTACCCGCATCAGCGACGAGCCTATTTACGTCCATAGCTCTGTCAAGAACCCTAACGTGGTGATTGTTATAGACCCTACTCTTTTGACCAGCGTGGATGTAACAGAAGGCTTGGAAGATAGCGGCGTATTACTTGTGAATACGGAAAAATCTCCGGAGGACATAAGAAAGATCGTTAATTTTAAGCACGGCAAAGTAGGCACAGTGAACGCTACGAAGATCGCTTTGGAGACTTTAAAAATCCCTATGCCGAATATGCCTATGCTGGGCGCTTTTCTGAAGATAAATAACATTGTTACCATGGATGAAGTAATCGATATAGTAAAAGCGAAATTTCTCAAGAAGTTAGGCGAAGAAAAAACCAAGGCAAATATAGAAGGCATAAAAAGGGCGTATAGCGAATTAAAATTAGGATAATATATGGCTGAAAAGAAAAAAAGCTGGAAAGAAATACCAATAGGCGGATTAATACTGGAGGCGGGAAACGCCAAAGAATATAAAACAGGCGGATGGCGTACGTTCAGGCCTGAAAAAAATGATAAAAAATGCATCAACTGCCTTTTTTGCTGGATGTATTGTCCTGATTCTTCTATAAAGGTAGAAGACGGAAAAATGGCTGGTTTTGACTATGATCATTGTAAGGGCTGCGGCATTTGCGCGTCAGTCTGCCCTGTAAAATGTATTGATATGAAAAAGGAATAATATGGCACAGATGAAATCTAAAAAAATCCCTTTAACAGGCGACCAGGCAGTAGCGACTGCAATGAAGCAGATAGATCCTGATGTAGTAGCCGCTTACCCTATTACGCCTCAGACTGAAATAGTAATGTATTTTTCAAACTATGTAGCAAATGGCCAGGTTTCAACGGAGCTTATACCTGTTGAATCAGAGCATAGCGCGATGAGCGCGTGCGTTGGCGCTTCAGCGGCAGGCGCAAGGACCATGACAGCGACTTCCGCAAATGGCTTAGCGCTGATGTGGGAGATTGTTTATATCGCGGCTTCTTTAAGGCTTCCTATAGTAATGCCTGTTGTAAATAGGGCGCTTTCAGGGCCTATTAATATACATTGCGACCATTCCGATACAATGGGCGCGAGGGACTCGGGCTGGATACAGATTTATTGCGAAAGCGGCCAGGAAGCGTATGAAAACACAATACTTGCCGTCAGGATCGCGGAGCATAAGGATATTCTGCTACCTGTAATGGTGTGCCAGGACGGTTTTATAACAAGCCATGCCGTAGAAGGCGTTCAACTATTCGAAGATAAATTAGTAAAAGGCTTTGTAGGCGAGTACAAAGCGGCTCATCCGCTTCTGGATGTTGAAAATCCAGTGACTTACGGGCCATTGGATTTGCAGGACTATTATTTTGAACACAAGCGCCAGCAGTCAGAATCCATGAGGGGCGTACTAAAGATATTGCCGGAATTATTTAAAGAATTTGAAAAAACATTCGGCACAAAATATGATTTTATAGATACCTATAAATTAGAAGACGCCGAGATTGCGATAGTAGCTTTATCGTCTACTGCCGGAACAGCGAGAGGCGTTGTTGACGAATTAAGGGCTCATGGCGTAAAAGCCGGGTTATTAAGGCCAAGAGTTTTCAGGCCGTTTCCTGTGGAAAAGATTTTAGGAGCGCTTAAAAATGTAAAGGCGCTAGCTGTGCTTGACAGGGCGGAATCTTTTTCAGCGGAGGGCGGACCTCTTTATACTGAAATTAAAGCCGCGCTATACGACTCAGACATAAAGCCTTTAGTAACAAATTATATATACGGCTTGGGCGGAAGAGATATATTTCCAGACGATATAAAGAAAGTTTATACTGATCTGGGCGCGGCGTTAAAAAATAAAAAAGTTTCTAACCCCATAAATTATCTGGGTTCAAGGGAGTAGGGAAAACACTTAGGTTATAACAATAAATTCCTTAACCAATTTCGCAGAGTGCTGAAAGCAATCTGTGAAATTCGAAGGCGGTTTTGCATATGGCAAATATAAAAGAATTAGCAAAGATACCGGAACGACTTTCAGGCGGACACAGGCTTTGCGCGGGATGCGGAGCTTCAATAGTGGTGCGCCAGGTTTTGATGGGTACGAAGGATTACGTGGTAGCGGGCTCAGCAACAGGGTGCCTGGAAGTAGCCACGACGATTTATCCTTTTACCGCATGGAAGATACCTTTTATACATAACGCGTTTGAGAATTCAGCCGCCACAATGAGCGGCGTAGAGACAGCTTACAAGGCGCTTAAGAAAAAAGGCAAGATTACAAAAGAAATCAAGTTTGTAGCTTTTGGCGGAGACGGCGGCACGTATGATATAGGCCTACAGTCTCTTTCAGGAGCGCTCGAAAGAGGCCATAAATTTGTATATGTCTGTTACAACAACGAAGCCTATATGAACACAGGAATTCAGCGCTCAGGAGCTACTCCAAAAGGCGCGTCAACTACTACAGCGCCTCACGGAAAGGAAAGCCACGGCAAACATCAGTTTAAGAAAGACCTTACATCGATTGTAGCCGCTCATAGAATTCCTTATGTGGCCCAGGCATCCGCGTCTAACTGGAATGATCTTGTTACAAAGGCTGAAAAAGCGTTTGCCGCAGATGGCCCGGCGTTTTTAAATGTAATCGCTACATGTCACAGAGGATGGAGATTTCCGCAGGAAAAGTCCATAGAGATATCAAAACTGGCTGTTGAAACAGGCGTATGGCCTTTAATAGAAGTAGAAAACGGCATATGGCGTTTCACCTATAAACCCAAAGAGAGAAAGCCTGCGATAGAATGGCTCAAATCCCAGGGCCGCTTCAGCCATCTTTTCACAGAAGAAAATAAATCTGTTATAGATGAGATCCAGCAAGGCATAGATGAAAACTGGTCGCGTCTTGAAAATCTTTGCAATTCAACCTGTAAAGTAGCATAATGTAAACACACTCCCTGGTAGCTCAATGGTAGTAGCGACTGGCTGTTAACCAGTAGGTTGCTGGTTCGAGTCCAGCCCAGGGAGCCACATTAACGTAACCTATTGTAAATAATGGAGTTACATAAAAAGAGCTTGACTCAAAAAGTCAGGCTTTTTTATCTTCAAAGGTGTCAAACAGTTAGGGCATATTGTAAAATATCAAGATTTAGCCAACGTATCCCTGATTTCAAGATTTGATCAGATCCTTTTAATTTCTAATAATAATTCAAAATAACCCTTCTTTATCTTTGACAGCCAGTGTATATAAGAAGATTTATATAATGCTTTATACCCATAATTTCCGCTAATATTTGAATAGTGATTTGGCATTATATAGGAATTACCTTGGAAGAATAATCCTAAATCTCTCTGATTTGTAAAGAGAAAGTATCTTGACCAAAATTAGCTATATCTAAAAATAGTCTTGACTAATTTAAGATATGTGGTAAACTAGTCATAGCTAATTGTAGCATATCAGCATATTGGGAGGAATAAATGAAAAGAATTTACACAGCTGTTATTAGGGAACATTTCAAGCGCAATCAACAAATGATTTTTCTTATAGGGCCCAGGCAAGCCGGCAAAACCACAGTGAGCCTGATGGCAAAGGAATTCACCAGCCAGTTTTCTTATCTAAACTGGGACAATTTAGATCATAGAAAGGTTATTATTGAAGGAGTTAACAGCGTTGCCAGTTTTGCTGGATTGGGTAAGCTTACTTCAGATATACCAATTATTGTTTTTGATGAGATTCACAAATATGGCAAGTGGAAAACATTTTTGAAAGGATTTTTTGATACATACAAAGGAAAGGTAAACATTATTGTTACAGGCAGTTCCAGATTGGATGTTTATAAAAAAGGCGGGGATAGTCTAATGGGAAGATATTTTTCGTACCGCTTGCATCAGTTATCGTTAGGGGAACTGGGACGGATTGATTTATCAGAGAAAGAAATTAATGATCCTTTTCAAAGTAAAAATCAGGAATTTAACAAGTTACTTAAAAATGGAGGGTTTCCCGAACCGTTTATAAAAAACGACCCCAAGTTTTTGAATAGGTGGAAGACTCTTAGACAGGAACAACTAATCCGGGGAGATATCAGGGATTTAAGCCGTATCCAGGAGTTGGGACAAATCGAGCTTTTAGCTGAAATCCTAAAGCATCAGGCAGGGCAGTTGACTAACTACTCAAACCTTGCTAACAAAATAAATGTATCTTCTGATACCATACGTCGCTGGATTAAGACATTGCAGTCATTTTTTTATTGTTTTACTGTCCAACCATGGTCTAAGAATATTCCCAGAGCTCTTATTAAAGAACCCAAAACATATTTATGGGATTGGGTTAATGTTGATGATGAGGGTAGACGTGTGGAAAATTTTGTCGCTTCTCACTTACTAAAAGCTGTTAATTATTGGACGGATTGTGGGCTTGGTCAATATGCTCTGTGGTTTATCAGAGATAAGGAAAAGCGTGAGGTAGATTTTTTAGTGTCGCGAGATAAAAAACCATGGTTTCTGGTTGAAGTAAAATTATCGTCAAAAGGTGGGATAAGCAAGAATTTGGTTTATTTTCAGGAGAAAATTAAAGCAGAACACGCATTCCAGGTAGTATTTGATATGGAATATGTTTCTAAAGATTGTTTCAAGTATACAGGGCCTATCATTGTACCTGCTCGGACATTTTTAACCCAGTTGGTTTAAGCACTATTGGGTTGTAACCAGAGAGGAATTGGTTCGAGTCCAGCCTAGGGAGCCATTGTTGACGAACAGACGCACCAAGCTTCTGTTCGGTTACAGCCCCATTTCGGCATTGCGCCGGAGTGGGGCTTTTCTTTTTTATACCGTCGTGATTATGTTCACAATCGGTTATATCGGCTTGCAAAACTGTGTCAGGATCGCCGAGGTACATTTTAAGGTCAATTACGTCGTTATGGATCACAATGTCTTTTATTAGGGCGTGTACGAGGCTTTTCTGGGCATCTACGGGGGCTTTGTCGAGGTGTTGCATGGCAAATTGCAGGGTTTCATGGAGGTAGTCGGCTGAGTTCGCGGTCATATCATTTGCCGTCTTTTGTGTTCGTAGTTTGGTGAGCTTGTCTTCGAGGGTTATGATCTGGCTGTCAATCTCGGCCATTTTGGTTTTGTACGCAGGGCCTTGTGTTACGGTGCCGGTCATTGCCAGATCCAGCAGAGTTTTGGCTTCATGCTGGCAGTCATTCAGTTTTGTTTCGCTTTCATTGATCATGGTATCGATGCGCCCGGCCATCAGCTGGGCCTCGCGCATGGCATCGCCGATTCCTTTGGCTATAATCTCGCGGTTCTGAGATGCCTTGCGGAAATAGTTGATCAGTGCCCGGTCAAATACTTGCGCCGGGATGCTTAGTTCATCACATCCGAGTTTTTGTTTTGATCTTCCGCAGATGTAATAAGGAAAACTCTTTCCCGATCGCCCCTTGTTGGATATCGATATAAGGTGGCTTCCGCATTTCCCACACCGTAACAATCCGCTTAATAAATAATCGTATGATTTTGGTTTCCGGCTGAATCCGTGCCCGGGCAGTTTGGCAACGAGCATTTTGTTTGCCTTCTCCCAGAGCGCGGGTTCGACCAGTGCTTCGTGAATTCCTTTGTGCATTTCTTTCGCGTAGAAAATATACCCTTTATAAAATGGGTTTTTGATGATCGTTGACAATGTTTGTTTGCGCCAGTTTTTGCCGTGGCGGGTTTTAACGCCCTGTCGCGTCAGTTCCTGTCCGATTTCCATAAGAGATTTGTTTTCAGCGGCCATTTCCCAAATCATTTGCAGTCTCGGCGCGACTTCCTGATCCAGCACGACCGAGTGAGGTTGTCTGCCGTTGGGGAGGGGATCACCGTTTTTTATTAATTTATATCCGTAGGATAAGAAACCGCCGACCCATTTGCCTTGGCGCACGCGGGCGATCGCGGAGGCTTTCACGCGTTCGCCGGTCAGCTCGCGTTCAAATGCGGAGAGGAGTCCGAGGATTCCTATTACTACGCGGCCGATCGCGGTGGAGCTGTCTAAGTTTTCGCGGACGGATATGAAATCAACGTTATTGTCTCGAAAAAGGTCGATGAGGGCGTAGAGGTCGCGCGGGTTTCGCGTTATGCGGTCAAGCCTGAAAAATATTATGCCGTCAAATTTTCTTTCCTTTTCGATATTATTAAGGATCAGCTGAATTCCCGGCCGGTTCAAATCTTTTCCGGAATAGCCGTCATCGTTGATGATGCCGTTTTTCCCGAGATCCGCAAGTTCATAGCCGAACGCATCCAGCATGTTTTTACAGTGGTGCGCTTGCGCGTCCAGCGTCGTGAAATCACCTTGTGCTTGATCGTCGGTAGAACACCGGGTGTAAATCACGAATCGTTTTTTTTCTTTTGATCTAATAATTTGTGTCATCCCAGCCTTTCAATGTCGTGCTCTTAATGCGACCCAACCCTATAATGAAAGCTGTCACAAGTCAATCTATATGAAGATGTTACAGCTGTTCTGCTCGGGGATCGCTGAAACGCACTCCCTATCGCTATATACGAAGATTTCCGGCAGGGTGACGGATATTTTTTATTTTTTGAAGTTTTTTTCGTCACTTTTGCAAAAGTCTTCGTATGTAGCAATTAGAGGAGCGTTATGGGCGAAAGGCAAATATCTAACTTTGAGAAACGGTTTAATCGGGGATTCGTTGTTGTGTATCCGGAGAAACCCTTGGAGGGTACGGCCCGGAGAATGCAAAACCAGAAAATCCTTGAAGCCGTCAAAGCCGTACTAACTGGCATATTAAAAAGAGAGCCGACGCCTGATGAACTATCTGGATGCAAACCACTTACTCGAAAGAAAAAATTATAATTTGGCCTCAAGCGGGACTGATCAGCTGGATTTCTGGACACAGCCAAAAAAAGGGGTGTCCAGATTAGCCAAAACTATCGCGGATTATTTGAAGAATGGGAAATGCGCGAGGTTCGCTGTCTTGTCAGGAGCGCTCAGCGTGATTATCTCTGTTTGAAAGGCGAGGGTTTTGAGGATCTGTTGCAGGAGTGTTTGATTCATTGGTTTTTCATGAAAGATCAGTATCGACCGGAGGAAGGAGCGTCGGAGCGGACTTTTCTGAACAGGGTTACGCGCAACAAACTGGCCGATCTTATGCGTATTAAGGGGGCTAATAAACGAAAGGTCTTCTATATGAGCGAATCGCTTGACGCGATCGACGAGGACGGGGAATCAAGCGGTGCAAAGGAGAAGATATTAATGGTTGATGAACAGGTGGTGCAAAAAATAACCGCGGCGGATCTTCCGGCGGCAATGACGCGGGTAACCGACAAACTTTCTTTCAGGCAAAAGCAACTTTGCCGGTTTCTTATGGAAGGTGTGAGCATTAAAGGGGCGGGCGAAAAAATGAACATCCCGAGAACGACGCTTAATGAGGAAGTTAAACGTATTCGCGTGATATTTCAAAATGAGGGATTGGAAGAATATTTATGGTGATTAGAGAGGAGGAACAAAATGGACTTGGTTTATAAGTTTGAATTTGATGAACGGATCGACAAGCAACTCGTTCAGGAGCAGATGGAATCGGCGATGCGCGCGGCGCGGGGCGTCTTTGGAAAAGCCCGGGTCAAAATGGACGGATCATTTCTCATGTCCGGGCATAAGGTCATCATTCACGTTACTGATGAAGTCGGCGCTTTGCTCGCGAGCGTCTTCACGGAATGCGCGACCGAAAAGATTGGGGAAGAGTTTTTTATTGTTGAACGAGCCCCGAAGAGCAAAGAAAGGAGACCAGATGAAAATTAATAAGGGCTGGAAGGAAATCTACAAGGGCTTGAGCGATTATAACCGGCGCAGGATGATTGAAGCAAACCGGCCATTCGGCAAGGATCCGAAAGAGTTCAAAGAGATGGCGATGTGGATTCTCGCGGGCCTGTCGATCTTTGGGGTTGTCTTGAATGTGCATAAAGACCCTGCCGGATTTCAGGTATGGATGTTTACAAACGCCTGCTGGGCAGTGATTGATTTCAGGAAGCGTTTATACGCCCAGTCGTTTCTGTTTGTTATGTACTTTTTCTTGGCCTTGTGGGGCTGGATCAGCTGGGCAAGATGAATTGGTCAGGAGGTGAGAAAAATGGAGATAGATGAG
>Ga0247842_10000225_pt1 | contig 127600 bp, 130 predicted proteins | sample LaCruzMarch2015__3_FD_192411 | JGI IMG/M metagenome (GOLD analysis project Ga0247842, IMG submission 192411) | Freshwater microbial communities from meromictic Lake La Cruz, Castile-La Mancha, Spain - LaCruzMarch2015_19m | ecosystem: Environmental > Aquatic > Freshwater > Lake | place: Spain... | reverse complement strand
GCTTGCGGATTCGCCTGAGATGATTATGCCGTTCTTGTGCCAGGTGAAGGACCTTGCGCCTGAGTTTTCAGTGTCGGAGTCAGGGTCGGTGAATGCGCCGTTGGCGCAGCTGAGGGTGTCTGCTTTTGTAGGGGTGAGCGAAGTGAGCGAAGGGGCCACTATGGATGGGGCGCGGTCAGGATAGGCGTGAGAGAGATTGGAGGTGTTGGCTGCCGAGGAACCGTCGCTGAATGAGATTTGGATGAAAGGACTAGAAGGAGAAGTGCCTGTGCAATTGTAAGTGGCGGTGAATGTCCAGGGATTTGTGGAGGACGTGTTTGTAAATGAGATCAGGGCGCATGACCCAGATGTTTGGAAGATGCCGGATTCGTTTATGTTGTTGTCAACGTCCTGCGCTGATGCGTTTGCTATGAACGAGTGGCCTGATTCTGCGTCTGTGAAGGAGAGGTCGTGTGAGATGACTGGGGGGCTGCCTGATACTGTGACGATTGTGGAGTTGGCGCTTGCAACGCCGGCCCAGGTGGTGTTGGTGGAATATTGTTCGCAGGTTATTGCGTTTGACTGGGAGAGGTTGCCGCTGCCAAGGGTGTTGGATGAGATACCTACAATCAATGAGCTGTCCTTGTACCAGGCAAACGACCTTGCGCTCTCGTTTTCTGCGTCCGAATCAGGGTCGGAAAAGATACCGGGGTTGCAGGTGAGGGTGGAGGTTGCGTTAGGAGTGGAGGGGGTTATGTGGGGCGGGGTGATTGCAGGGGGCTGATTGGGGTAGGCGTTTGAGCCGCTGGTGGCGGCGGCTACACCAGAAGTGTCGTTGAATAGTATTGAGATAGTGGCACCTGTGGGAAATGCTCCTGAACAGTTATAGGTCGCGGAGCGGGCGAGATTGCCTGATGAGTTGGAGATTTGGACGCAGGAGCCTGCGTCGGTCGAGGCTGTGATTTGGGCTATGTCCGATGCGCCGTCTGAATCGTTTGCAGATGCCGAAGCGTAGAACCAGTGACCCGCCGATGCGTTTGTGAAGGAGATGTTTGTGGAGATTGTAGGAATGGAGTTGTTGACCGTCACGCTGCCAGATGTGTTTGTGGCTGAGAGGAGGTAGCCGTCATCTGCTTGCGCAGCGCAGGACCAGTTCTGCCCCTTTGAGGTTATCGAGCGGTTAAGTGAAAGATTGGCAAGCAGCGGCGAGCCTGAAGTTACGTTCGAAATATTTGAGGCGAAAATCACGCCGTTCTTGTACCAAGAGTATGTAATCGAAAGATTTGACTGATCAGTGTCGTTTGCGGTGATATTGCACTGCAGAGTGCTGTTTACCAATGGCGAGGATGGCAAAAGCGCGATTGCCAAAATTGTGGGCGCGCTGTCGATTGTGAAGTTAACCGTGGTGCTGTTTTCGTTCCCTGCGCTATCATTCGCATAGAATGTGAAGGAATGGTTGCCTGGCGGGAGAGATATGTTTTGTGGAGAGGAATAGGTGACATTTGCACTGCCGTTATAGTACCAAAGAGAATCGTAGCCGTCTGCTGTGAAATTCACGATTGTGCTGTTCGCATACATTCCGCCCTGTGATGGGGAGAAAACGCTGATTGCTGGAGCCGTATGGTCTACTCCGAAGGGCGAAGAGTAGCCGGGCGTGCACTGGCTTTGGTTGTCGCAGGCGACTACGCGGATGATGTAATTCCCATCTGAAGTGCTTGTTGAATCCCAAAAATAAGAGAGGTTTTGCGAATTGTTCGAGACAATGGTTTTGCTGAAATTGTAACTTAAATCGAGAAGGCTTATGTTGTAAAATAATATCGGAAATTCGTTTGGCGAGACTGCCGCAGTGTAATTGATGCTTACGTTCGCCTTGAAAACTCCGCCATCTGGTGAGTAGATGACCGGCTCGGTCGGAGGCATTGGGGTGAATTCTAGCGGGTCGCTTTTGATGCTGTCGTTGGTTGTGTTCATGTTGCCTGAAAGGTCAGCTGCGCTGGCATAGTAGCGGAGCGTTTCATTGCCTGCGTATTGATGGAGGTGAGAGTCGACTACGCCCGAGAAGTTGGTCCAATATGCAACTTTGCCCCGTACAACTGCAGGAGTGGATGCGTTTGAGAAGTTCGTGAACGCAGTGTTCCCCTTTCCTGAATAGTCGGTGAAATTTGTGCCGATGATTTCATCAAGATGCCATGCCGCGGCAAGCCCGGTTGTGTTGTTTGGCAAGTAATTACCGAGCCCTGCGTTGTAGTTGGCACGCGCCTCCGCAGCAGCCATTGAGCGGTTGTATATGCGTACTTCGTCAATGGTTCCGTTGAAACGCAATGTCGTAGTTGAGTTCCGCTGCCCGCCTATGTTGAGCCCGCCCGAGGTATTCCATGGGACGCGGTTGTTCGAGGTGCTGCCATTGTCTATTCCATTGACATAAATGGTCATGCGAGTGGTGTTCCAGGTGCCGACAACGTGATACCATGTGTTGAGGGCAAGAGCCGTATTCGCAGTCAGGGTTCTGTCCTGGCTCGAAGACTGCTTGAGGTAAAGCTGCAGCTGGCGGGATGTGCCTGAGAAACGAAGCGAATATGCCTGGTCGACAAGTGTCGAATTATCGCCCTTGTTCACAATCACCGCGTTTGAGACTGCGCTTTTCTGATATATCCATGCCTCTATGGCGCCGGTTGCGCGAAGGTCGAGGGAATTCGAGTCAGGCGTGCGAATCAGAGTGGAATTGCCGTTGAAGTCGCGCGCCGCAGAGTTCCAGAGTTTTACCGTGTCCGGGCGAGAGACATTCGGAAGATAACCGACAGTCCAGTTTGAGCCGTCCTGCGCCTGCGCAACAAAATACGAAGTCGGTGTGACCGATATGCTGTTTATCTTACCCGTGGTTGAGTTCATTGAGAAAGGCGCGACCCAATGGAGCGAATGGTTTGCGGCATCGTGCGTGTGGCCATAGGGTGTGCCTGGGGAAAAATCGTAGAAATTCGTACAGAATTGCGAGGTTGCCGGGTCGGCATCGGAAAACGAGCTGTTGCAATAATACAGCCTGAGGCTCGCATTGGTGGGCGTTGCATTGTATGCCATCAATTCAAAAAAAGAATATTGCTTCTGCGACGAAACGTTGAAAAAGCGTATCGAGATCCGGTTGCTGCCGCTCGAAAGGGTCGCATTGCTGTGCGCGGTTGTCTCCACATAGCGCTCGGCGAAATTATAGGTTGCGGGGTAAATGTAGTTGTCGAAAAGATGGAATGTGTAGTTCGCATCGGAAACGTTCGAGTAATTCGCCTTGCGCCAATTCAAAGGGTCGCCTGCGCCTGTGCAGGATTCCGAGCCGTTGAGAAAGCTTAGGCAGTCTGAAGTCGTTGAGTTTGTCTTGAAGTAAAGGTAAACCGTGCTGTTGTTCACGCCAAGGGCGCTCGAGATGTTATAGGTGATGTTGAGCGGATTGTTTATCACATTGGTAGAGGTGACGTCTGCAGGGGATTGGGCAACCCAAGATACGTTGATTGCCGCTTCCGGCGCAAACGCAGCGGCTAGCAAAAAGAATAGCAGAAACGCCTTGCTAACGCCCCTCCCCATTAGAGAAGAACGAGTGCAAGGTATAATAATCTTGCCTAAACCTGGCAGACGGGCTTGGAGAATGGAGATGAGAATGGAAAAAAGAAGAAAGAAAATTCCCGGCTTGCGCCGGGATGGCGGGGTTTTCCGAACTTAAGCGTCCAGGAAATCGCTTGGCGTGGGTGGGTCGGGCTTGTCGCCCTTCCTCTCGCGGATTTGCCTGACAATCTTGAGAAGCATGTCGCGCGGCAGCGGCTCGTAGCCGGAGTATTCCTGGTAGGGGATGCCCCTGCCTTGTGTCGCCGAGCGCAGGTCGTTGCCGAAGCCGAACATCTCTGCGACAGGAAGCTTCACTATTATTGTCGACGCCTCGCCTTCCTGCTGCATGTCAAGAAGCTGCCCTCTCCGCCCCTGTATGAGGGTTATCACATTGCCCATATAGTCGTGCGGGCAAAGGATGGTGACTTTTTGCTTGGGCTCCTGGAGAGTGACTCCGGCATAGAGCATTGCCGCGTAAATCGGCCTTTTAGTCGCAGGTATGATTTGCGCAGGCCCTCTGTGCACCGGGTCCTCGTGGATGATTGCGTCGGTGATGCGCACCTTCACGCCGACAACTTTTTCCTTGGCAAGAGGGCCCATGTCCATCGCCTCTTCGAAACCCTGGATCATCAGCTCGGAGATTTCGTTTAGGTACTGGATGCCTCTTGTGTCGTTTATGAAGATGTTACGGTTGTGTATATCGTAGACCGACTTTGCCTCCTCGCGGGGAAGCCCGCACTCCACCAGCGTTTCCACAAGCGACTTGCCCTTCGGCTGCCCTTCCGGGATTTTGCCCTCAATCATGGCATCGAAAACCGTCTTTTCAATGGGCTCCACAATGAAGGTGAGCTTGGTGTGTTTGTTCGGAGACTTGCCCTGAATGTCCTCCGACTTGCCGGAAATCATTTCGCGGTAGACCACGATCGGCGGGGAAGTCACTATCGGAATGCCCTTCTCCTTGGTGATTTTGTACTCGATGATTTCGAGGTGCAATTCGCCCATGCCGGAGATCAGGTGCTCGCCTGTCTCGTGGTTGATTTCCACCTTGAGCGTGGGGTCCTCCTTGCTTATCTGCCGAAGCGCCATGATGAGTTTCGAGAGGTCCTTGCTGTCCTTTGCCTCGATTGATTTGGTCACGACCGGCTCGGCTGCGTGCTTGATTTGTTCGAAGGGGGTGATTTGCCCTTCGGAAAGCGTTTCGCCGACATAGACGTCGCGAAGTCCTACCAATCCTACAATGTTCCCTGCAAGAACATTGTCCACCATGACACGGTCAGGGCCCATGTAGATTGCGCACTGCTGCACTTTCTCGGTTGTAAGCCTGGACGCGAGGAAAAGCATGTCGCTTTTTTTCACAGTGCCCGAGAAAAGCCGCACGACCGCCACTTCTCCGGCGTGCTCGTCGTTCACGACACCAAAGCAGATGCCGATGAATTTGCCCTTGGGGTCGCACGCAAGCATCGCTTTCCCTTCAGGCGAGGCTGGGTCTCCCTTCCAGATGACCGGGATACGGTACTGCTGCGCGTATTTGGGGTTGGGGAGCTGGTCCACCACCATCTCCAAAAGCACCTCGTCAAGAGGGGACTTTTCGACAAGGATTTTGTGCTCGCCAGCCTTGCAGTGATTGTAGATGTCCGGGAAGCGGATGTTGAACTTGTTCATGCTCTTTATCGACACCGCCCACTTGTGGAAAGCCGAGCCGAATGCCACGTTGCCCTTTGCAACGCCGATGCGCCATTCCTCCTTCTTGTCCTCGGGCGCGTACTGCTCGATGATTTTGTTTAAGCCGTTGATTATCTTGATGAGGCGCGCCTGCATGGCATCGGCGTCAAGCTGCAATTCGTTAATCAGCCGGTCGATCTTGTTGATGAATATGGATGGCTTTGCCTTTTCCTTTAGCGCTTGGCGAAGAACTGTTTCAGTCTGGGGCATGATGCCCTCGACCGAGTCCACCACCAAGACCACGCCGTCAACCGCGCGCATGGCGCGTGTAACGTGCCCGCCGAAGTCCACGTGCCCGGGAGTGTCGATAAGATTGATCAGGTAATCCTGGTCATTGTAATGGAATGCGAGGGAAATGTTCGCAGCCTTGATGGTGATTCCTCTCGCCTGCTCCTGCTCGTCGAAGTCCATCATGCGCTGCTCGCCTGCAAGCTCCTTTGATATGAGACCGGCGCGGGCGACTAATGAGTCGGTCATGGTGGTCTTGCCGTGGTCGACGTGCGCTACAATCGCGATGTTCCTTATGTTAGGAACGTTGTCCATCATTTTTGCCACTTCGGATACGACGAATTCCTTTCGCACCATCTAAACCACCGTAAAATTCAGCGTAAGCTGAAGACTTGCTTGCATGCACAATAAGACATCAAGCAGCGGGGCTTTAATATGTAAGAAGGTTTTTATTGCATTCGCAGTTTCTGCCGAATATCCGCGACTTGTTTTCATCGTCAGGCTCTTTTGAATCCTACCAGGACAGGACAAGCGCCACGTTCAGCGCGCCGGCATCCAGGATTTCTGCTGCCGCCTTTTTGGCAGCCGGGTTGACCTGGGTGGAAAGGCTCATCACCATTGTACCGATGTAAGGATTGTTCGTCAGGTTTCCGCGCGTGTAATGCCCCGTGTCCACAAACCCCCGCCGAACCGGGAAATTGTTTTCCTCCAGGGTTATCGCGCCCTCTTGACAATAGGAAAACGAGTATTTTGCCGCAAGGATTATCCCGCTCTCCTTTTCTTTTTGGGGGCCGCCCTGCCTGTTTTCGCTTTTCTGGAACTCGTCGACAAGAAGCGTGCATGCCATCTCGGTTATCGTCCTTTTCTTGTCCAGGAAAACTGAAAGCACGCGTTTCCATTCGAGCGAAAGGAAGCTTTCCGCATGAAGGAATGAAAATTCGTAGCGGTAGCTGAAAAAATCGCCTGCATGGTCCACCAACAGGCCGTCCATGTTTATCTTGCATGCCACTTTTGATGATTGGATGCGTTTGAACCCGGATTTTTCAAGAGAAGATATCTTTCCGAAATGGCATCTGCTTTCAAAATCCGGCCCAAGAACATCCATGTTTTTGAATGTGCGGTCCGGCAGGGAAATGCGCCTTGTGCTAATTGACCCGCCTGCAACAGTAGTGAATGTTTGTATCGGCGGCATTGGCGCACATCTTCTTTTTCCGGTTTTCCGAAGTTCTGCAAGTACTGTGTTAAGAAGAGGTTAAAAAGGATAGGGCTTCGCCTGGGCTGGAAAAAGAAAAGAAAAAAGAAGAAAATGCTTGCCGGGAATTTATCTCGAGCTCCTTGCCATCGGAGTCGCTGCGGCGACTTCTGTCAAGATCATCTCGATGATCTTGCCATCCGCTCGTTCTTGGGAACGAGCATCTAGCTCGTCGCGCTACCTCGAGCTCCGAGCCATCCGCTTGTTCTGCGGAACGAGCATCTGTCGCGCTACCTCGAGGAGCGCGCCATCCGCTCGGTCTCGTCGCGCTTCTTCATAGCGTAAGACGAATTGATATCGCCTTTGGCGGTGAACTCGATTTCGTCGGCAAGAGCCTGCGGAAGCGTCTTTTTCTTGTCAAACGCGCCCATTATTGCGGCAAGCGCCATGTTACGAAGCGCCATGTCAAGGCGGCGCGAAGCGGAAACGTCCACCGCGACCTGGTAGGAGACGCCTCCCATCGACACGCGGGTGAAATCCTCGCGCGGCGCGGAGTTCTGTATCGCATCCACCAGGAGCTGCACCGGGTTCTTCTTGGTGCGCTCTGCGACGATGTTCATCGCCTGCTCGACAATCGCAATGGCCTTTGTTTTCTTGCCCTGCAGCCTTCCGTCGGTGCGGATTACCTTTCCGGACGTCTTTTCGCCCGTGCCGCCCCTCATCAGCTTGTTCGCCAGCCGCTCAACGACATTCACGTGGCGCTTGCCGAACTGCTGCTTGGTGTGCCTGCCGTGCGAGTGCGGCAATGAGACCGCCTTGAGGTTGATGTAGCCCGCAAGGCTTGGGTCAGCCACCTTCACCTCGGCAAAATCGTACTTTCCGAAAAGCTTTGTTTCGTCCATGAAAATCACCTGTGATTTTCAGACATTCTTCCTTAGAAGAATGCTGATAAAAATCACTTTTACCTCTTGGGCTTCTCCTTCCTCTTCTGCACGAGCATCTGAAGGTCGACGCCGTTCACCTTTATCACTTTGTAGCGCACGCCTGGAATCGAGCCCATCTGCCCGCGCTGCGAGCCGCCAAGCCCGTCCACCGTCACTTCATCGTGCTCGTCAATGTAATTGATTGCGCCGCTCCGGGGAGCAAACGCGGTTACGAACTTGCCGTTCTTGACAAGCTGTATCTTCACGCATTTTATCAATCCGGAGTGCGGCTGCTTTTGCTCAAGCGACTTTTTCTCGATGACGATCCCCTTTGCCATCGGCGAGCCCTCTATGGGGTCGTACTTCTCCTTGAGATGAAGGGCCTTTCGCTTCCACGTCTTCTTCAGCCAGCGCTGGCGCCTTCTCTTCTTGCTTATCGCGCGTCCGGACAATTCTCCTCTTCCCATGAAATGCCTCCTGAATATTATTTGGAAACCAGCCTCAGGTCGCAGTTGAATTTCCGCATCAGAAGCGCGCGGCCGGTCTTGATCCTGTTCCCGCCCCTGCCGATTGCGCTTCCCCGGTCGTTCTCATCCACCGAGACGAATGCCGTTTTGGATTCCATTTTCTCATGAACGTTTATATTCTTCACAGCTATCTGCCCGAAAAGGTTCCGGATGAACTGCTCCATGTCGTCCGAATCCTCGAACACCAGTACCTGCCGGGCGAACATCTGGCGTATCCTTGTGATGTTCGCGCCCTGCTTGCCTATCGCGCGCCCCAAGTCGCCCTGCTTGACTATGAACGAAACAGCATCGTCTGATATCAGGCAATCGTGCACGACTGCCCCGGTCACGGACTCGAATGCCGCAATGCACTTCATCTCGTCGTTCGAAAGCTCAACCATTGATTCACGCCTGCTTTGCAAACTCGAGAATTCCCGAGTTGCCCGCATCAAGCACCGTAAGTATTGCAACCGGGTGAGGCCGTCCCGCAATCGTGCCAAGCTCCATCGAAGTCCCGTCGAACTCGAACGATGGGATATTTGAAAGCTTGCAGAATCGGCGGATGTCGGTGAGAAGCTCGGGCGGGCAGTTCTTCGAGTAAACAAGCATCTTCGCAGAGCCTGAAAGCGCCTTTTTCATGCCGGTATTGGTTCCGAACTCCACCTTGCCGGAATCTATGCACTGGCGGATGGCCTTTGCGACGGACGTTCCGGAACTTTGCTCTGAGGATTTTTTCCTTGCCATAAATACACCTATTGAACTTTGGGTTTTGATAAATATGGAAACAAATAAAAACGACGCCTATTGCAACTTCACCTTGAGCCGGACAAGCCCCGTGCCAACAGGCACGGTCTGCCCGATTATTATATTCTCGGTGACGCCGATAAGCTTGTCATCTTCACCTGAAACGGCAGCCTTTATGAGGTGCTTGACCGTCTCCTCGAACGCCGCGCGCGCAAGCACTCCCGCCTTTTCGCCTGAGAGCCCGTGCCTTCCTATGGAGTTTATCGTGCCGTCCATGGTCATCGCGTCTGCGAGCAGCATGCAGTGGCGTATGTCCACCTTCAGATTCTGCAGCTCAAGGACCTGCCTGAACTCGCGCACCAGTGCGTTTCTCGCAGCCTCTATTCCGAGCACGCGCGCGATTTCCTGGACATCGTTGGTGTAGGTGCGGTGCGAATCGACATGCGGATTCTTCATCACCGCAGCAAGGTTTGAGCCGCTTGTGCGGACGAAATATTTGCCGTCCTTGCCCTTCACGACTATCGAGCGGTTGATGCACGTATGGCGGAGCGCTGCCTTTGCGCCCTTTCCTTCGCCGGTTGCCTTGCCGATGCGCTCGGCGCCCTTGACATGTATCTGGCGGAGCTTGTTGGTGTGCCTGCGGATGCTCCGAAGCGACTGCGACGATGGCTTTACGGTTATCACATTGCCTTCCGCCTCAACGTGCGCGCCGGCCTCCGCCTTCACGCGCTTCTTCACTTCCTCAAGCGTGACGCCTTCCACTTCAAGCTCGGATGGCTCGATTGTGATCAGTATTTTCTTCTCGTCAAAATCCTCCTCTATATAGGCGACCTTGTCAAGCTTGGTGCATTCGACTTCCTTGGCGACTTCTTTCGCCTTTTCATAGGATGTGGCGCAATCGTCCTTCAGGAAAACGTCCATTATCGGCTTTTTCGGCTCTTTTCTCGCATCCACAAGCTCGATGAGCCTCGGAAGCCCGGTGGGCACCTGCTCTGCGACTCCCGCATAGTGGAATGTCCTCATTGTCATCTGCGTGCCCGGCTCGCCTATGGACTGCGCGGCGACAATGCCGACTGCCTCTCCGACATCGATGAGTTTCTTTTTGGTAGTCATGAAAATCCCCCTTTGGATTTTCAGACATTCTTCCTTAGAAGAATGCTGATGAAAATCACACCTAAGCGTCGTGCTCCTCCTGTTTTATCTCGTCCGGAGCCTCGGTCTTGACGTTCGCCTTTATCGGGTCGAGTCCGTCGCCGCCGTACTTGAACTGCACTATTGCGCCGCGGCTGTCGCGCACCGAAAGGTCGGATGTCACCACCATGTCCTGAAGCGCGTTTATCAGCCGGCGCTGCATGTAACCCGAGCGTGCGGTACGAATGGCCGTGTTGACGAGCGACTCGCGGCCTCCCATTGAGTGGTGGAAGAATTCCACCGGGGTAAGCCCTGTCCTAAAGGAACTGAACACGAACCCGCGCGCAAGCGCGCCGAAATCGCCCTTTTTGAAGTGCGGCAGCGTCCTTCCGCGGTATCCTCTCTTCAGGCGCTTGCTTCTGACCGCCTGCTGGCCGAGCATCGCAGCCATCTGGATCGCGTTTAAAAGCGAGCCTCTTGCCCCGATTTTTGCCATGATAAGCGCGGTGTTCTCGTAGCCAAGCGAGCCTTCGACAAGCGTGCCCGCCGACTCCCTCGAGCGGGAGGTTATCTGCATTATCCTCTCTTCCAGAGACTCGCGAAGCGAAAGCCCCGGCGAGCGCTCAAGCGTCTTGTTCTTGTACTGCATTATCGCGGTTTCGACCTCGCGCTTCATGCCGTCCTGGAGCTCGGAAAGCTTCTTCTGCATTTCATCTGATAGCGAGTAGTTTGAAAGGGAGACCGAAAGCCCCTGCTTTGAAATCACGTCGAGAAGCATGTGCGTGGAGGTGTCCACGAACCTTTTGGCCTCCTCTGCGCCGTGCTGGTGGAAGATCTGCTCGAGTATCTCGTTCTCGTACGACTTGCTTTCAAGCGCTCCTGAGAGCATGATGCCGTTCTTGATGACGATCCTCGAATCGGGGTCGTCTTTCGGGTTTTTCGCCTTGCACATCTTGCTCATGACGTCTATCTGCAAATCCTTTGGAAGCAGAAGCGAGAATACCAGCTTTCCCGAATAGCGCTCGCCACGGTCGGGCTCCGGAAGCCTCGTGATGCCTGCCATCGCAAGGAGCTGGCACGCCTCGCTCCTTGAGAATTCCATCGTCTGCCTTGTGAAATAGTATGCGCCGGAAACGTAGTCCTCCTGCGGCTTGATTATCGCATGCCCGTGGCGGGGCGATATTATCTGGTTGTGCACTTTCATGAGCATTTCGGCCTCTACGCGCGCCTCCTCGTTCTGTATCACGTGGAGGTTCATCTCGTCGCCGTCAAAGTCGGCGTTGTAGGGGGGGCACACCACCGGGTTTAGCCGGAATGTCTTGCCCGGCATCACGCGCACGGAGTGGCACATTATCGAAATCCTGTGAAGCGATGGCTGCCTGTTGAAAAGCACGGTGTCGCCGTCCATCATCTGGCGCTCTATCGTGTAGCCTGCGCCGAATGTGGAAAGTATCTCCTCGCGGGCGGTCGGAGTCACCTTTATCCTCTTGCCGTCCGAGCGGACGACGTATTCCGCCTTCGGATAAACATCGGATACGACGTATTTCTTGCACTCCTCTATGTTCCAGCTTGTCACGCGCACAGGCACCGTCATTTCCTCGGCAACTGAGAGCGGAACGCCAACCTCTGAAATCGATATGTTCGGGTCAGGGGAAATGACCGTGCGGGCTGAGAAATTCACGCGCTTTCCCGAAAGGTTGTACCTGAAGCGCCCCTCTTTTCCCTTCAGCCTCTGCGAGAGGGTTTTGAGCGGCCTGCCTGAGCGGTGGCGCGCAGCCGGGATGTTCGAAGTTTCATTGTTGAAGTAGGTAGTCACGTGGTACTGCACGAGCTCCCATAGGTCCTCTATGATAAGCTGCGGCGCGCCGGCGTTGATATTCGCCTCGAGGCGCTGGTTTATCCTCATTATGTCCACGAGCTTGTGCGTGAGGTCGTCCTCCGAGCGGTCGCCCGTCTCAAGCGTTATCGAGGGGCGAACGGACACGGACGGGACTATGAGAGCGGTTATTATCATCCACTCCGGGCGCGCGTACTGCGTGTCGAAGCGGAGGAGGCGAAGATCCTTGTCCGAAACGGCCGCAAGCCAGTCGCGGACCTCGGTCGGAAGCATCATGAACACTTCGTCGCGGCGCTCGGCGGACTCGCCCTTGCCGGTTTTCCTTGCGAGTATCTTGTTGAATGTTGTCGGGCGGATATAGCGTATTTCCGGAACCGGCGAGTTGCAATAGATGCACTTCGGCATGTAGTCTTCGACATCCTCGCTTTCCTTCTTGCTCTTGCCCGATTTTGCCTTTCTCTTCGAGTGCGTATGGTTCTCGCGGATCATCTTTTTCACTATCGCGTAGTATTCGTCCGCGTCCTTGTCCGCCTCTATTGAGTTTTCAAGCTCCTGCACCTGCGCTTCGGTGAGAAGCGCGCGCTTGCAGTTCGAGCAGGTGGATTGGAGGACTTTCAGTATCGTCTTTGCGAATTCAGGGTGGATGACCGGGCGGACAAGCTCGATGTGCCCGAAGTGGCCGGGGCAGGATCGGATGGTCCCGCCGCACGTCTTGCATTTGAGCCCGGGGTCTATGACGCCCATGCGAAGGTCCATCAGCCCTCCGTCAATCGGATAAGAGTCGTCGTTGTAGGTGTCAGGCACCGTGATTTTTGCGGATGAAATCTTCCTTATCGACTCTGGCGAGAAGAGGGAGAATTTCGTCTTGTCCACCATTTTTGAAACGAATATGCCCATAGGTAACACCACTCAAACTAACTTACGCCTTGTCGCGAAGCATCAGCCGCGGGAAAATCCCGAGCGCCTTTATCTCGTCTAGCAGCAGCTTGAACGCATAGCTCATTTCCACGTAGTTGAGCTTGTTGTTCTCCCCGCACAGCGGGCAGACGTCGCGGTTCTTCACGAAATCGTGGAAGCCTATTGAGCCGCACGAATCGCAGACAAGAAGCGCGGTCTTGTCGCTCTCGTCAAGCAGCCTCTCTTTTATGAGCATTGACGCGCCGTAGCCGATAAGGCAGTCGCGTTCCATCTCCCCGAAACGAAGCCCTCCTTCCCTTGAGCGCCCTTCGGTCGGCTGGTGGGTAAGAAGCTGCACCGGCCCCCTTGAGCGCACGTGCATCTTGTTTGAAACCAGGTGATGGAGCTTCTGGTAGTAAATGACCCCGACGTAAATGGTGGTCTTTATCGCCTGCCCCGTCATGCCGTCGTAGAGTATTTCCTCGCCGAATTCGTTTAGGCCGTGCTCCTTCATGCTTTTGCGCACTTCCTCCTCCTTGTCTCCGGAGAAAGCGGTTGCGTCCATGAGCTTGCCGGTATAGCACGCCGCCTTCCCACCCAACATCTCCAGAAGATGCCCCATTGTCATACGGGACGGGATTGCGTGCGGGTTGATGATGAGGTCGGGCACTATGCCGTCCTTTGTGAATGGCATGTCCTCCTGCGGGCGCAGAAGCCCGATGACTCCTTTCTGCCCGTGCCTGCTTGCGAACTTGTCGCCAATTTCAGGGATTTTTATTGAGCGCACGCGGGCCTTCACAAGCTTTGTGCCTGCAAGGGAATCGGTGAGCAATACAGAATCAACGATGCCGCCTTCGCCCGATTTCAATACAAGCGAGCTTTCGCGCTTTTTCTCCTCGATCATGCCGAAAACGGTTATCTCCTCGAGGAAACGGGGCGGCGAAGTTTTCCCCACGAGAACGTCCTTTGAATCGACTTCGCATTCTGGCGAAATGACCCCGTCCTCGCCAAGGAAACGGTATGCCTTCTCCTCCCTGTAGCCGCTTGTGGTCGGCATCGGGATTTCAAACGTGTCGCGCTGCCCTCCAGGGTAGCGGCGCTCCTCGGTCTCATGCGACTTGAAGAAGACCGAGCGGCCCAATCCCCTGTCCACCGCGTTCTTGTTCATGACGACCGCGTCGCCTATGTTGTAACCGTACGAGCTTGTGATTGCAACCACGAAATTCTGCCCGGCCGCGCGGTCGGAGAAGCCCATGAGCCTGTAGGGCTGCGTCTGCGCAAGCGGCTGCTGCGGATAGTACAATATGTGGGCGCGAGAGTCGTTTCTCATGTTGAAGTTCACGCAGTAGGTTCCGAGCGACTGCTTTGCCATGGCGCACGCCATTGTGATTCTCGGGGATGAGTTGTATTCCGGGAACGGAAGCACGGACACCGTCACGCCGAATATTGAAACCGAGTCGATTTCAAGGTGCGTGTGGTCGGGCGTGATTTCCGATTCCTTGAGCGCGACAAACGTGCCTTCCTCCTCCTCTGCGTCAAGATACTCCAATACGCCCAGCTTGACAAGCCCGCTCCAGGTTATTTCCCCCCGCTTGAGCTGCTCCAGAAGCACAGGCGTCAAACGGCTCTGGCCGTTCTCAACCACAATGTACGGGCGCCTTGCCCTGCCGCTGTCGGTGTTGATGTGCAAGTCGTCCGTCCTCTTGTTGTAGTGGAAATTCACCTCGGATGAGATGCTTGCCGAGCGCCTGCGGGCGCGAAGCTCGGAAACGAGCTGGAGGCCTGCCTCATGGACTCCGATAAGCCTGCCGTTGAGGTAAACGCTGGTCTTGGGCATGGAGCCCGCAACTCCGGACGAAGAGTGCTTTTTTTTGCGCATTTTCTTTCGCTTCACAAATATCACCGACCAAACTGCCAAACAACGCATTTATGAAAATCAATCAAGGGACTTCACGCCTAGCTTCCTGATTGTCTCCTCAAGGTTCTTCTCGTCCTCGCCAATCGACACTTCGCATGTGAGGGAGAGGTTTTTCACCAGGGCGCACGACGGGCCTTCCGGCGACTCGTTCGGGCAGAGCTTCCCCCAGTGCGTGCCGTGCAAGTCGCGCGCCATGAAGTGCGGGTGCTTTCTTGAAAGCGGCGAGATTATCCTGCGAAGATGCGACATCGAGGAGAGGAAGCTTGTCCTGTCGAGAAGCTGCGAGACTCCGGTCTGCTTTGCGATCCAGTTTCCGGTTGCCATCGCGTAGCGTATCCTGTCTGAGAGCGCGTCGGGGCGCACGAGCGTCTGCACCGCAAGGTGCCTGCCTCTTGCGTCCGCGCGGCCCGCCTGGTATGAAACGTCCTTCACAAGGAACTGGAATGCGTAGCGGAAAAGGTCCTCCATCAGGTCCCCTGCGAGCTTTATCCTCTTGTTCGCATAGTGGTCCTTGTCGTCCTCGGGTATTTCCTTGAATGCGACCTTGACCGCGTGCTCGGCCATCTTGCAAAGATAGTGCGCCTTCTTGAGGCGGTCCTGCGGCGTGGTGCCGATGTGCGGAAGAAGGTATGTGTCGATGAGGGTTTCGGCGCGCTTCTCGCGGTATTCCTGCGCCTGCCCGTGCGCGACCTTTCTTCCCAGGTAATCGAACGCGGATGCTTTGTCCTCGACCTTGTTTGACTTGTCAAGCTCAAGGTTGAGAAGGATGTCATTGCGGATGTTCCGGTCGGTTGAGAACGTTGTGAGTATTTCCTCTGTTTTTCCAAGGCCCAGCGCGCGAAGCGTGGTTGTGAGCGAGAGGTCTTTCGGCGATGAGGGGAACACGACGCGCATCACGCCTTCGTTGGTGCGCTCCACGGCCGTCCTTGCCCTAAAGCCGAAGCGCGTTGAGAACACTTTCGCGGTCACAAGGAGCTTGTCCTTCTCCCTTGTGCACATTATCCTGTTTGGCGCGAGGTCCTCAATGGAGGTGAGAACGCGCTCGCTGCCGTTTATTATGAAATAGCCGCCAGGGTCTGCCGGGTCCTCGCCAGCCTCGATAAGCTCGTCCTCGCTCATATTGTCTAGGTAGCAGAGCTTGGATTTCACCATGACCGGGAGCTCGCCTATGAACACTTCGGAAAACATCGTGCGCTCTACGCCATTGACCACCGGGATGATTTCCAGGAATATCGGTGCTGCGTAAGTGAGATTGCGGAGGCGCGCCTCCGAGGGGATGATGTTCCTCTGAGCCCCGTCAGCCTCGATTATCTTCGGCTTGTCAAGGCGGATTTGCCCGAAGCGAAGCTCGAAGCCCTCGACCGATGGCTGGATGGTCCCGACGCGGTTGACCACGTTTTGAAGCCCGGAGTCTATGAACTTGTTGTAAGAATCAAGGTGCTGCTTGACCAGGCTGTTTTCCTTGAAATATGCACTTAGCAATTCCCCTCGCATAATTCCCACCTGGCATTAAGCCTATTGTTTGTCCTCAGACTAAGCGTCTATGACCAAACGATAATTGAGCGAGCCGTCCAGCCTTTTTATCTCGACTATCTGGCCTGCCTTTGCGCCTTTCCCAACAAGCGCGGCGTCCTTAAGATGTATTTTCGGTATTCTTGCCTGGGATACCTTGAACTGCTCGAGTATTTTCTCCCCTTCATTCTTAGAGAGTACCCTATGGGGAGGGATCAATTCATGTATGGTTGATTCTCGCTCAGACAAGGAAACACCTAACCGAATCGGGACGTGGGCATAATAAGCAAAGATAAGTTTATAAAAGGTTCTTTCAAACCGCGCGCAGACGGCGTGGAAGCGCGCTGGAAGGGGGAAACGGGCAAAAACAGGGAAAATGCACGCGCGGGAGCCAGAAACGGGCGGTTTTGTCAATAAATATATTTATATAACTTTTACCACATATTAACAGGTATGCGAACAACTCTGCCGCCAGCCGCGGCAATGCGAAATCCGGATTCGGCAAAACAGCCTTTCCTGGAAGTGTGCTGCCTACATACGAAAAACGCTGGAACCGCGGAGCTGCTTAAGGACCTTGGCCGCGCGATTGAGGCTGCGAAGCGGCGCGCGGATGGAATGGGATTTGCTGTGCCGACCGTATTCCTTTTTTCAGAAGGCGCGCTTAGGTATTGCGGCAATATCGACTACTCGGACGTCAAAAAAATCGCAGACTCCGCATCGGGCATGCTTCCCTCAGGCATGATGGCCGCATTTTCAGTAATGGAAAAGGATGAGAGAGGGATTGTGAACAGCGGCTACTTGGTCTCGCCAGAACTCTGGCAAAGAACCCACAAATATGAGCTTACCCCGATGGATAAGGCATATATTCGAAAGCATTCGGGATTGCATGTGAAAGAGGACGCCCGCAGTCTTTCCAGCTATAAACACTTTGAAAGTTGGTGCGAACGCAGAGACAGCATTCCGGAAGAAGGTGTTCCGCGCGCTGCAATGGAGACTGCCACTGGAAAAAGAGTTGACCTTATGATATGCCTTGACGTGACAATGATTGATAGGGAAGAGCCAGATAGGATAACTGTTGTACCTGCATACGGACTTAGCCTGTCGAAACAATTCAAGGAAGAAATACCTAAGAAGAGAACGGCGATTGTAATAAATGATCTTAAATTTGGCGGGGCATGCGCCTTTCTCAACCAGGCAAAGATAATAGACGCGCGAATGGAGGAAGGGAAAAGAATGCAGTACGTCGTCCTGTTCGAGTAGCTAGCAGATTACCTCGAATTCCGCCCTTTTTCCGTTGCCAAGGTAGGCAAAAACGTCCTTTTTTGCATAAGGCTCTGCCGCAATGAAATGCACCCCTCCTTTTTGGGAGAAAAGCCACTTGTCCTGGCGCGAGGGCAGAGGATTGCCTCCCGGGTGCGAGTGGAAGGTGCCTATCACTCCATCCAGCACGGGCATCATCCAGTCCGAAAACGAGGACATTTCCTCCGAAACCATTATGCCCGGCGGGATGAGCGTGTCCTCTATTATAATAGTGTCATTCTCGCGCCTGCCAGTGAATAGGCAGATGAATTCGTTTGGGTGCGCGGCTTTTGCGCCCGCAAGAGCGGAAAAAAGCGCATGCTTCTTGATTAGTATTTGCATGGTGATAGAACAGGAATAAGAAATAATAAGCAGCCGCATTTGCGCACACGCCTATTTCTGAAGCCGGGAATCGAGAATCATGGACTCGAAGCGCACCTCTATGCCTTCGCGCCCTGAAAGAAGCAGATGCACATCCGAATCCACGCTCATCACAATGATCTTGTCATAAAGGTCGGAAAGTGTCCATGAAAGGTGGCATATCGCCGCATCGGCGTGCCCCACGCGGGAATTGTTTGACAATGAGCGGTCTTTTAGCGTTGAGCGGAGATTGCGAATGTATCCATTATGAAGGGAGACTGGCTCGACAGAGAGTTTGCCGCCGTGCCATTCGCGGTCGCGAATGAGGCACATAAGCTCGCAGAATTTTTCGTGCGGCACCAGGAGAACCCCCTTGTCGCCCTTTCGAAGGCTGTTCCGCTGGGCTTCAAGCTCATCGAGAACCTGCCTGGGTATGACCGCATCGCCATGCATGAGGATGCCCGAAAGCTCGGTTTTCAGCGAAAACGAGGAACGGAAGAGGCTTGCGAGAAAGCAGGTGTCGAAAATAAATATCTGGCTTTTTTGTATGCCTTCCCCGAGTGGATTTTCCCTGAAGCGAACCTGCAAGGTCGGCGCATTCGACTTATAGACGGCAAGATGCGAATTCGAATACTCGAAATGGAAATAATCGTTTCCGAAAGCGCCATTGTTCCGAAGCTGGCGAAGGTTGTCTTTGCTTAGGCAGAAGCAGATGCCATCATAGTTTATGCGGTAGCATTCGCCCCTCATTTCCTTTGGTGAAACTGGTATGCTGCATACGAAGTGCATGCCCGGAATGGTTTTTTGGTGAATGCCTGGGCTCTTCAGCATATAAACCACATCGATGATTTTATTACCACATAACTAATATATAATGGTTCTCTTTTTTGGAAAGCGCGGGAATAAAATGCATGCGGTGCCTGCATGTTGCCAATAGATTTATATAATGGTAGTTATAGAAAAAAGTAGAACATGTTTATAATGGAGAATGAAATCCATGGAGTACGCAAAACCATTAAGATTTCCCATACTGGACGTGCTGTGCAAAGGCAGCCAGCAAAAGAAAAATTCTGCCGGCGCAAACGATTTTTTTTACCATAGGCATAGCGACCACCGAATTCTATTCAGGAACGGGAAAACGGACCCGAAACATGTAGAAACCGGCTTGAAAAACGGAACGCACCCGTTTTGTGAATGGGAGATTTTTGCGCAGGCGCTCCGCGAGCTGATACTTTTCAACGGGAGCCTGCCATCGGCAGGATGGCTTGAGAAAAACGGCTACTTGGACATATTGGCCGCAATCAAGCATTACGATGGCAGGAGCAGCGTGCTTATGCGAATGGACTCTTTCCTCCAAAGGCATGCGGCAGGGAACAGGCATACCAAGTACATGGACCAGGAACAGATGTACCTGCTGCTGTCCAATAAGGTTTTTGTAGAAGAGAAGATGGATGGCAAAACCACGCAGTTCGAGAACTCCGACTTCGTCATATTCGCAGAGGACCTGAAGCAGACCCACAGCATAAGGTATCGCATTCCTGGCCGATATGCCCTGTTTGATGTTTATGACAAGAAGGATGACGTTTACCTGCCCCGCGATGCGAAGGAAGAGGTCTTTAAGGATATTCGGCACGGGCTCGTGCATATCGAAGGGGCAAGGTGGGACTCCTTTTTCCTGGTTGACCTGCTTGCTAATGGCGTTTACGGGGTTGGAGACCTTTTCGGGCTCATCGGCATTTCGCGCTACGCGGTTGACGGGAACGGCAAGGCGGGCAAAGAGTATATGGAAGGCATCGTGGTGAAGCGGGATTTTGGGCAGGAACCCACTAACGTGCTGTCAGGCAAGATAGTCCGGTGCGAATTCACGGGCGGTATAGACGAAAATTATCTTCGGCTTCCGTACAAGGCAAACATCATAGACCCGAAGATGGCGGAATACTAAACGGGGATTCTGATGCAGCCTCACAAAATAACTGTTGACCGCACCCGACCTGAGCTTCTTCGCGTCTATTGCTCAAGACTGAAGCAGCTTGACTTGGATGGGATGCAAAGGCACATTTCAATGATTGCGGATAGGATGAAACAAGCAAGTGATGAGAGGGGAATTGGCACGCCCGCTGTAATACTGTTCCACGAGGGAACGCTCAAACAATATGTCTTCGACATAACGCAGGCAGAAGTCGTTGCCGTTGTTGAAAAAATGCAGAAACTGCTTCCATCCGACCAGTGGGCGGCGGTTGCATTCTCAGTCTTGCAGACAAACTACGACGGCGAAATATCCAATATGGGCTATTTGTTCACCCGCGAAGGACAGCCGGGCTTCCAGGCCAAGCGAGAGTGGTCGCTGAATGGAGATGGGATAAATATGGGCAACTATTGCGAAAAGAACAATCTTTTTCTCCAGCTGCGCATCCAAAAGTGGGAGCTTGATGGAGAGCGCCTTTCCAACTCAAAAACCCCGTTCCTTTCCGCGCAGGCTCCAAACGGGCAGAGATTTGAAGTCAGGGTATGCCGAGACGTTGTTGCTATGCCCCTAATCAAGGACAAAGAACAGATTACCCTGGTTATGGCAGAAGGGCTGCCCCCGGAAGACCTGATGGGGTTTGTGACTTTCAGGAAAGGAGTCATTGTGAATGACATTGGAAAAAACTCGGCGGAAATCTACCCTGGCGAATTCGCAAGGCAGACGCACACGTTGAACAGCTACGGAATCCAAATTATTTCGCTTTATGAAGATTGAATTTGATTTGAACTGCTTTCGCACTTGGCGGTTAGAGAAAACGCTTATTTTGCAATCTGCGGAAGGGGCTTGAGGAACGCCGCGCCGCTTTGAGAGAGCATCTTTTTCGCAGTCGGGAAAAGGAGCGGCGCGAAGATGAGCGAGACTGCCGCGATTCCGAATAAGTGTTTCATGGTGAATGGTATTTGCCCCACTAACGCGTCCTGCCAGGGCATGCCCCACAAGAGAGGCGAGAGAAGAACGCCGGTTATTCCGTCGTAAAGAAGAGTGCCTGCGATGCCGAGCTTTGCGAACGAGAAAGGCGAGCCGTTCGGGGAAACGCGCGAAAAGAGAAGCGAGACTATTCCCCACGAGAGCGCGCCTGTGAGAGTCCAAAGCCCGATTGTCCCTTGCGCGCCCAAGAGCGCGGGAATGATATCAATGAGAGGGTAACAAAGCGCACCTGCTAAAAATGCGTAGCGCCCGCGGAAGAAAGGGAAGACAAGCATGGAGAGCACCGCCAAAGCGCCGAACTGCCAGCTTATTCCAAGTGAAAAGTCAAGTGCCATTAAAATCACTAATCAGGGGCGTCCGGCTTGTTTGGCAAGAGGCCCATTTTCTTTACAAACAGCCAGGAAAGCCACATGGCAACCACAGTTGAAACGGAAATAAGCGCAAGATACCAGCCAACGTCTTTACTGGTGAAATTGAACATGGAGTTTCCTGCCACAGTTGCGATTGTGTTCGGGACAAGGAGCGCAGTGCCAATTATTGTCAGGTAGCTCACAAGAAGCGCAAGGCGGTTGTTGAGAATCTGAAGCTGATTATTGTAGATTGACTGGAGCACTTCGAGGCCAGATGCGAGCACTTCGCTTAGGTGCTCGGCAAGCCCGATTTGCGCGTTCACTTCCCCCACTAGCAAGCTTATTCTTTCGAGAATTTTTTCGTTGTCAGTTATCAGGTCTGCGTCGCCGTAGCGGAGCGAGTTTAATGCGTCGACAGTCGCCCACAGGCCGCCCAAGTAGACGATAAGCGCGTGTTTCATCTCGTATATTTGCTTGCCCATCACGTCGCGCGGCGACTTGGGGTCGGAGAGCTGCTTGCTTAGCGCGTCTCCGTGCGCCTCGATTTCCTGCAAGTGGTCGAAGTTGCGCGCGTTGTTCTCGTCAATTATCCTTATCAGTATCATTGTTATCTTGTCGCTGTGGTTCATGCTACTCGGGAGCTTGCGGAGAAGCGTTTCAGCGTAGCGGCGGATTCTGAAGAAGCGCTTTGTCTCGCTGGTGTGGAGCGTGACCACCATGTTTTTCCGGATGAGTATGAGCAAAGGCTCAAGCACCACGTCAAAGCCCGTTACCAGTATTGCTGGAACACGGATGCCCATCTCGTTCTCAAAATCCTCATAACCACTGTGGCTTCCCTTAAGGAGATTTCGCACAAGCACTTCTGAAAAGCCGAGCTTTGCCGCGACCACCACTGCTTCCTTGTCAAAGTCGTCTGTTACATAGTCAATCCAGGCGACTGACGCCTTTTTCACAACCGGAAGGAAATCAGCGATGTTTTTCGACTGCACGCGGCTTGCCTCGCCTTTGCAAAGCACCGCGCAAAAGCCGCGCTCCTCAAGAGCGAGGACTACGTTGTTTGGAACCGGAAGCTTGGCGTGGGTGTGAGAGTGGGCGCACATGCTCTTAAAAATCGCCGAACAGGTTTAAAAGAGAAGCGCTGCGGCTGGCAGGAATGTTTGCGCAAGGAAACACGAAGCAAACCGCTATTCGGTCGGCCAGGTGTGTGACTGCTTCGGCTCCATTGCCTTGATTTCTGGAAGGTCGGATGCCTTGTGCTTGCGCATGGCGTTCCGATGATTGCGCGTTGCGTAGTGCGAGAAGCTGAATGCAACGGCTATGCCGAGTATTGTCTCAAGCATTCCTTCCACTGACACGAATACCCAGTGGTGGAAAAAGTTGAATGCGCCTGCAGCCATGCCGAACGCGATTTGCGCAGGCAGTCCGATTATCGTGTGGCCTATGCGGAACGGAACGCGCAATATCGAGTCCTGGAATGCCTTCTTGAGATAAATTTTGGTGCTCCCTTCAAGCCCGTTTTCAGCGTAGAATTTCTTTATTGCCTTGAACTCTCTTATGACTGCTGCTATCGAAGTGCCCACCGTTCCGATGCCACACGCGATGGCAAAGCAGAAGCCGGCAAGCATCCTTTCCGCAAGGGGCGCGCCCTGATGATAAAGAAGGGTGGAAACCCAACCGAACAGGAAGGAAGCCGGAAGGCCGACCGCCCCGCCGAAGAAAACCGAGCCGGCTTTCTTTAATTGTTCCCACTTGGTGCCAACGCCTCTTACGATTGATTGGAATACGTCGGGCAGGATGCCGAAAACTATGTCGTCAATAACGCCTGCGATGACGTGCAGCCATTTTGGCGCGACCAGGTCGATTAATTTCACTACTACGCCGACAACAAACCCTAATTTGAGTGCGTCTTTTAGCGATTCGCTCTTTTCATTCTGAATAAGATAATCCATCAGCCGCGACAAGCAGTGGTCCTGGAAGCCGTGCTTCTCCTCCATGCCCTCGTTGATAGAGCGCGCGATTGCGTTTGATTCGGTGGTGCGGTCCTTTGTGCAAAGCACCCTGACAGTCCCCAATTTCAGGTAGCTGCGCAAGTGAGAGGACATTTTAACTTTGTCCAAAAATCCGTTGTTGAGCCAGAATGTCCCGCCAAGATCATGGCACAGCTCGCGCACTTCCTGCTTTGCGCGCTCTGGCATTTCCTTTGCGATTATCACTGCTGCAACGTCCTTCTCGTCGACCATTTCGCCGATTGCGTCGCGGTATTTCTGCGGAAGGTAAAACTTCCTGTCTGAAAGCTGCTCCTTGTCGAATATGAAAAACATGTCTACGTTTTTGAAAAGGAATTCGTAGACCTGCGAAAACTCGTTTCCGATTTCCTTGGCGTTTTCCACCCGCCCGAGCGAATCGAGCTTGAGCGTGCCTGCCCTAAGCTGGGAAAGCGCAAGCTTGACCACTTGGTCTGCAGTTGTGCCTGACTTTTTAGCAATCTCAGAAAGGTCTTCAAAATAATTGTAGCGCTCCGGCAGGTTGGAGCAGAGTTTGAGTATCACTTCGCGGTATGCGTCACGCACCATTTTGCCGTCGCCTGGATTGAACTTCTTGAAAAGAGTCGACTCACGCGTAAGAAGCGCGTATTCCTGCAGTACTTCCCTGTCCTTCCAAAACACATTGCTGTTGGTTAAAGCAGCACTGGATGGCAAGTGTTTTGTGCTGCTTATGATTTCGGCTATCGTCCTCTGCCCTGGCTGCTTGGATTCTTGCTTGATATGAACCTGTTTCATATTTTCCCTCGATATGAAATTTGCTAAGGTTATAGCTTCTTTTCGATGGTTGAATTGTTATTAGAAGGGTTAATAAAGGGATTTGTTCCAGGCGATGCCTGCCGTGCAGGTGAATGCAAGGTTAAGATTAATAACAGAAGCGCGCCAGAGAGAGCCGCAGATGATGACGAAGGTGATCTCGGAGGCTTTGATCGGCCTGTGATGATAGACGGACGGTCTGATGCTCAACTACGCGTCAGACGGGCGCAACGTTTATATAGAACAAGAGCTGGGACAGGGGCATGAGCTCCGAGGAAAGAAACCCAGATCGATTCATCGCGTCCGCGAAAGGCCTTACGCAAAGCCAAATCGCAACGTTCAAGGAATTTGAGCGTGAAAAGTCAGCCCAGGGCATGGCTCCCGGATCGGTTTACATCTATCTTTATTGCTTGGCGAAGCTTGGTCGGGCGCTCAAAAAGCCCTTCAAGGAAGCCTCCAAGAACGACCTTATCGACTTCCTCAAGGCGCACGCCTGGTACAAATCCCGCTCGCTAAAAGTCTCCATAAAGGCATTCTACAAGTGGCTGTATGGCGGGAAATACTACCCTGAGTGCGTGGAATGGATAAAGACGCACGGATTTGAGAAGCGCAAATTGCCTGAGGAGATATTGACAAGGGACGAAGTCAAGAAGCTTGTCGAAGCGGCTCCCAGCCCCCGCAACCGCGCCCTGATAATGATTCTCTATGAATCCGGCGCCCGAGCCGGTGAATTTCGAGCTTCTGGATGATGAACGCAAGAAATCGCTGATAGCCAATTACCGGGGCTTCCTTAACCAGCTCACATCGCCCATCCAGATACTGATAAGGACGGTTGACGCGGACTTGACAAAATACTTTGAAGCGCAGGAAACAAAATTCGCGGAATCGTCGAAGGAATTCAGCGAGCTTTACACGGATTTTAGGAAATTCGAGGATGCGTTCCTTGTGGAAAACACAGTAAGGGAGCGCCACTATTACCTGATAGCTAGGCACATCAGAAAAAAGCACATTGGAACGAAGGTCGCGGAAAAGCTTCTGAAACTCGAAGAAACCGAGCTGAAGCAACTGGACCAGCAGTTGCAGATAATCATGGAAAAGCTCGCCAACTGCGCGCTTGATGCCAAGAGGCTGGAAAACGAGGAGCTGACCAATCTCCTGCTCTCATATTCTGACTGCGAAAGCGATGAGGAGCGGCAGAAAAAGGCGGACGGCAAGCCAGCGCCACTTTTCGCGTTCCTTGGGAAAAAGAGGCCGGAAAAACCGGATCTGTTCCGTTTCCTAATCACGCCGTCCTTTGAGATCCATCCTGGCTTTGCGAAGGTGAACGAAGCATACCATCGGATAGTCAAAGTAACCGGCTATCCCCGGAATGTGGAGGATGGCTGGCTCCTGTCATTCCTCGGCAAAAACGAGGGATATGACATCTCGCTGCACATCCACCCGTCCACCATTACCCAGACGCTGGTGCTTCTCCACAACCAGATAATACACCAAACCGCAGACCTAATGATGAGCACGGCAAAGGGCACACCGAACCCGGCGCTTGAGATAAAACGGACAGACACCCTGAAAACATATGAACAGCTTTACAAGGGCGAGGAGAAGCTTTTCCGCGTGTCGCTCTACCTTGACAACAAGGAAATAGACATGGAAGCGCTTGACCTGCTGACCGAGAAATGCAGCGCCAATCTCAACGCGCTTCTTATGATCCCGAAAGTTGTGAAATACAGGATGGCGGAGGGCATAAAGTCAGCCCTGCCGCTCGGACAGGACAAGCTCGAATCCCAGCGCGAGTTTCTGACCAGCCCGCTGAGCGCGACTTTCCCATTCATCTCGCCAGCCAGCACGAAAAGGAAGGGGATAATGTTCGCCCACGAGGAAGAGACGCTCAATCCGCTTTTCGTTGATTTTGACGGGATGAGCAACAAGCATTTTTTCGTGCTTGGAATTTCCGGCTCGGGCAAGAGCTACAGCGCGAAATACATGGTGATGCAGGCGCTTTTCTCGGAAAATCCCAGGATATACATACTGGACCCGAACGCGGAGTACGTGGACCTTTGCAATTCATTGGGCGGGGAGAACATAGAGATTTCACGCGAGTCGGAGAACTGCATAAACGTCTTCGAGCTGAACGGGCAGAGCCTTGGGGACAAGTTCCTGAATTTATTGACCGTGTTTGACATCATAACAGGGGGGCTTTCTGAAGCGCAGAAAGGCGTGCTGAACGAGGTCCTGCCGCGGGCGTATGCCAGCCGGGGGATACATTCAGATGACCCGGGAACCTGGTCAAAGCCGCCGCCCATCTTCACGGACGTGCACCGGGAATTGAACGGGCTGTACGAATACTACTCCAAAAGGGGCAGGCGGAGCGCCCAGGACTTGAAAAGAAGCATAGAGGTGCTGATAAACAGGGTCGGGATGTATACCGAATCGGGCTTTTTCGGATTCCTGGACAAGCAGACAAAGATAAACCTGGATAACCGGTTCCTGAATTTCGACCTCAGCAATTTGCCGTCCGCAGTCAAGCCGCTTGTGATGTTCGCGGTGATGGACTTCGTTTCGAAGGAGATAAGGAAGGACAGGCAGCCGAAAGTGCTTCTCATAGACGAGGGGTGGGCGCTCCTTCGCAGCAAGGAGGCCGAGAATTACCTGTTCGAGTTCGTCAAGACTTCCCGCAAGTACGGCGCTTCAATCGGGTTCATCACGCAGGAGATAGAGGATTTGCTGGGAAGCGACACGGGAAGGTCGATATTGAACATGACCTCGACAAAGATACTGATGCGGCAGAACTCGAACAATATGGAGATTATACGAAAAAGCATGAGGCTGAACGACAACGAGGGCGATTTCCTCCTGAGATGCAGGAAGGGGCACGGGCTCCTGATAACGGAAAAGGAGCACTTCAAGTTCTTCACGAAGGCGTCGGACAGGATACACGCGATGATAACCACGGATCCGCGCGAAGTGAAGGACACTGGGAAAAAGAAGCGGCTTGAGGAAATGCAGGCGCAGAAGGAGGAGATGCAGGAGGTTGTGAATGACAAAACAAAAATGATAGGGCAGATATCGGAGGCCGGGAAGAAGAGCGAGGTTTTCGAGCCGAAGGACAGCTGGTACCCGGCAAAGGGATTGGGCGAGGGGCAGAAAAAAACGCTGCTTGGGCTGGGCTTTGTTGCAATCAACACCACCAAGCACGGGCAGGGCGGGAACACGAAATACTTTGTCAAGCCCAAGAAAAACGAATCTCCGCTGCACCATTTTGTCTGCAAGGTTGTGGAGGAAGACCTGAAAGGGCACGCGGAGGACATTGTGCTCAACTTTTCCACCGAGCCGGACGTGGTGGTTAAAGTGAACGGGAAGGCCCTTGCCTTTGAAGTCGAGACCGGCACCGCAACGGTCAGGGGCGACAAGAGGATTGAGGAGAAGTTTGACAGGGTCAGGAAAAACTATGCAAATTTTTTCATTGTTGTTTCAGATTGGAAGATGAAAAACAAATACAAGAAGTACGGCAGGGTGATTACCAGGCAGGAAATGGTGCCGGCAATCAAACGGGCAATTGAGCAGCTTAAGCGCGCGTGAGCACATATATACTCTGGAGATGAAAGCTGCTCAAAGTTCAATGTTTGGACGGAGATAATAGGGCAGGAATCGAGGTTTGGGCTGCTCAATGTTGTTTATAAAGGATTGAGCAGCTAAAGAGACGCCTAGCTAGAATTTCTTGGTGATATTTAATCGGATAGTTTTTGATATATCCAGATCAAAGACTAATTTTGCGATAAATGAAAAGGTATCGTTACTCCCTTTTTCTTTCTGTGCATCAGTCAGTCTCACTTTTTTCATACTTTTTATTTCCACTAATACTATTTTTACATCCTCAATAATCTGAACAGCCCGACTAAATTCTTTCCTTGCGACCTTGCCATGATGAAGCGGTCTAATCACAAAGCTTCGTTTTATTTTTTTCTTTTTACCAGCTAGCTTGTAGACTACAAAACTCCAATCATAACCTATGTGCTGTTTTAGTTTTTCTTCATCAGCCCACCACTTTTCAGCTGAATGAAACTTTTCGAGTATTTTTATGTCATTTATTAAAAAAATCTGATCACTTTTAAATACAGAACGAATATCGGTTAGTACATTGGATGGATTCTCAGATGTGCTATATTCGATTTTTTTATCAGTTCCATAAACTAAAATTGGTGAAAGGGGAGGAAACCAATTTTCTATTCTCCCGATACTCATAAACTTCCAAGATCTTCCCAATCTATCGAGAATAAAATCTGAAATCTCATCTTTTTTCATGGAGACTATCTTTTCCCCAACGAGACCTTTTATGTTATTTAACTGACCCTCGTTGAGTTTCAATTGCATATTCGCCACAACTTCATCAATTGCCGCTTGAGCATTAAAAAACTTTGTAGATTGCAACCATGATCTTGCTCGTTGAGAGGTCGCAGATCCTGCGACATGACCGTCAGCTGCCCATTATGGTTGAGCAGCTTTCAGAAATCATCAAGATCGTAAGCGAGGTATCCGCTGGCCCTTAATTTCTGCTTTTCCCTGATTCTTTTCGCAACGAGCCCGAATTTCGAGACGGGGGCATGGACGTGCTTTACCTTTTCCTGGAGATCCCTCAGCACACCCATTGCTTCGCCATAATCCAAATCCTTCCACTTGAATTCAAACGCGAGCACGTCCTTGCCGCGCTTTCCCATGAGGTCTATTTCGTAAGTATTCTTCCCTTTTTCCGCCCCTGCGATTTTCCCCCATTGGCGCTTTGCTCCAGCCAGCCCAAGCTCGGAAACCACAAACTCCCTTGCGACCTTTTCAAACATTTTTCCGTAAACTGTGTTCATGTTCTTCTTGAGGGATTCGACAAATTCAGGTTTCCTTGCAACAAAATCCGAGAAATTCCTGTATATGCTGGAAAACCAGAAGTCCATTAAGGGATGCCTTATCCTGTAGATTCCGCGCTTGCCGCTATAGGGCATCTCAAACTCGATTATCTCAAAATAGTCCTTCAATTCGTTTATCTGTCGGGTTATTGATGTCGGCTGGGCGCCCATGTACCCCGCGATTGCCGAGTTTGTGTTGTTTCCTGCCGCAATTGCCTCCAATATCGAGTAATAGATTCCGCTCCTGCCCCCGAATTCCTGCGACAGGATGCTGTTCACCTCGTCTTCCAGCGGCGCGTCCTTTGCAAGAAGCAGGGCATCGACTATCTTCTCTGTCTTCTGGCCTTGCAGGTTGAAGTCCTCCAAGGAGACATAATATTTCGGATAGCCTCCGAACAGGCAGTAGAACTTTACCAGCTCCTCCTTGTCGAGCTTCAACTCGCTGCCAAGCTGTAGGCATGCCTTGAGGCCGAGCGGCTCAAGCTTCATGCCCTTCTTTATCCTTCCGTAAAGAGGCTCTTTCGAATCCTTGAACAGGTTTTTCATGAGTCCGATAAGCGAGCCTGAAAGGAAGATTATTCCCGGCTTGTTCTCATTCAAGTCTATGTTCTTTTGAAATATCCCGAAAATTGACGGCTCGACGAATTTGAAGTTTTGGAACTCGTCAAACACTATCGGCGGGGTTTTGCGAGTTATCAGCACCTCGAAAAACTTGTCCCACGAATCCAGCCTTTCAAGATCGGTCATGATGCCGCTCTTTCTCAATATATCCTGGAATTCGGCCAATAGGTCGCCGGATGTCTTGCTCTTGTTCACGAAGAAGTAAAGCCCTCGGTCCTTGATGTGCTCTAGCAGCAGGCGCGTCTTCCCGACTCTCCTGAGCCCGTAAAGCGCAACCACGAAAAGCTTCTTTTTTGACAATGATTCGAGTTCCTTCAGCTCGCGCAATTCGGCTTCCCTGTTGACGAATTTCATTGTATTCACCTAGTGAATAATTCAGTAAGTGCATATATTTAAAGGTTGCTATGGAATTTTGGTTTGAGCAGCTAAGGCACACAGGTAAAAGCGTTTCCCTCTTAATTTACTCGATAAGGGTGCAACTTGTGACAGGCGCGTCGGCGTCCCAGCCGCTAAAATGGCTGGGCGCCCGCCACTTCTTCAGGAGTTCAAGTATTTCGTTCTTAGCTCTTCGTATTGCTCTTCAAATGACTTGATTTTTGCTAAACAGCTTTTGGAATATTTGTAATAATCGAGGGTTGCCATTGCAAGTAGATCCGAATTTATGCTTTGGACGGTTTCCTTTAATTTAGGATATTCCTTAAAGACCTCTGAGTCCCAGCGCACATAACAAGAAAAATTATCCGCCATGTGATCAACATAAGACTTGTGATCTTTCCGTTTTGGCGTCTCTTCTATTAGCGCTTGTACATTGTATATGCTCCTATGGAGGGAATCCAGGAAATCAACCTTTTCGCTCTGCATGATAAAACCTCACAAATCCTGCGGCATCACAGTCAGCCGCCCGTTCTTCTTAGCCCTTTCCAAGGCCTTGCCGAGAAGTTCCTCCATCCCGCGGTCAATCGCCTCGTATGTTGCCCCCGCCACCCTGAACCTGCTTTTCTTCAGGTAGGCTTTCACAGCCCCTTTTATGATGTATTCCATTACCCCGCCCCCTGCGGCTTCAGTGAATAGGCCTTTGTCCTCAGGAACGGGCTCCCGCCTATTTCCGCCTCTTTTGAAATGATGATGCCTTTCGCCTCAAGGAGCGCCAGATAGTTGCGGATTTGCCGCTTGGTCTTGTCCTTCTTGCTCATGAACGCATCATAAATCACCGGGCTGTGCGTTTCGCCGCCTTTCAGGATGCTTATTATCAGGTTCTCCTCTTCGGACAGGTTCAGGTCGTGGTCCTTGAAAGTGATCCTTGCCCTTTCCTTTTTGGCTGGGCGCTGCTCGATTGATTTTGCCACCTCTGCCACGTCCTCGGGCTCGATTTTCTTAGCGTCCCGGCTGTCAGCCCTCAAAGCGGCTTTCCACAGGATTTCTATCGCCAGCCTCGCGTTGCCGTTGCTTTCCGAGCCTATCTTCGCGCAGGCGTCTAGCACGCACGAATCGTAGGTTTTCGGGACAAGTGCGAATTTCGCCCTTTCAAGCAGGATTTCCTTCAATTGGGCGGCATTGTATTCGCGGAACTCGAAGGTGGAAAGCCGCAGAGAGCTTGAAACGCGGGCATCCAGCATCCGCACGAGGTCTTTCTTGTTGGAGATTGCCACCACGCCGAACCTTGCCCCCCGCTCGGCGCCAGTCCGGGATATGTTGTAAAGGAAGGCGTCCTCCTTCTTGAAGACGAGGCTATCCAGCTCGTCAAGGATAAGGAGAATTGCGATGTTCTCGCGCCGCATCGAGTCGATTATCTTCTCGAAAACCTCGTCCGCCGCCAAGCCCCGACGCGGGAGGATCATCTTGAAGGCCTCGGTGATTTCGTAATAAACCGCCATCTTGGTGGGGCGCTCCCAGCAGTTCACATAGACCGGGATGACCTTAGATGTGTTCTCCCTCAGCTGGCTGGCCACCAGCTTCATGCAGGTGGTCTTGCCCGTGCCGGTCGGGCCTGTGATAAAGAGATTTGAGCAGCTTTGCCCGTGGATCATGGGGTTTATAGAGTTGGCTATCGTTTCCATTTCGTTCGTGCGGTGCAACGCCTCTGTAGGGACGTAGTCTGGACGGAGGGCTTCCTCCCTTGAAATTATCGAATTCACATAGTTTGGATTATCAAAGAGCTTGGCCATGCCCCCACTTGGGAAGATGGCTTTTCGAGGGAATATAAAGGCTCCTTGGCGTCCCTTCCGGTGGTCGCATCGGGGTAATTGCCGCGGAAATGACCTGTGTGTGGCGCTCAGGCTAATGAACGGGAGCCTAGCGGACGGTCTGATGCGTATTCGTATGCCTGACCAACATGGCATAGTTAGGAGATTGACGGGTTTCTTGTTTTTTGATTAGGGAATTGCCTAACTGCTGTTTTTCGACGTTTTTTCACAGCTCATTTCCGCGAAAATCTTCCGCGGAAACCTAAGGAAATAAATTAGTCCGGCGTGGAATGATGACAGAGCGACCATCTATTGTGAATTCGTCGCTCAGCTCGGCAAGCTATATATAGGTCATTACTCAGGACAGGCTGTCGAGGTGAGAATGATGCAAATAACGGATGGCCGGGCACCAAAACGGTACTTTGAAAACGCGAAAAACTGGGTGGACGTAGGGCCTGAAAACCGGAAACTGCTAGAAGAATTCGATGATGAGAAGTCTGCGCAGGGCGCTTCAGAAGGCACCCGCTATATGTACCTTTTTTGTCTCACGAAGCTGGCGAAGCATTTCAAGGGCAAGCCGTTCAGACAACTCACCAAACGCGACATAATCGCCTTTTTCGGGCACTGGAAGGACTACAAGAGCCCGAGCCTGAAGATCTCGGTAAAGGCATTTTACAAATGGACAAACAGGGGCTTATACCCTGAAACGGTTTCCTGGATAAAAACGCATGGATTTGAGAGAAGGAAATTGCCTGAGGACATATTGACGCAAGACGAAGTCAAGAAGCTGGCTGATTCCTGCTTAAATCAGCGAGACAGGGCGCTTATACTACTATTATATGAAAGCGGGGCCAGGGCTGGCGAGCTGATAGGCATAAACCTCAAAGACATAAAGTTTGACGAATACGGCGCGGTAATCATGCTCAACGGCAAGACCGGGATGCGGCGGGTTCGTGTCATAGACTGTGTGCCAGACATCAAGGTTTGGCTCAACAACCACCCGCGAGCAAAGGACCAGGATGCGCCCCTGTTCATCGAATTGCGCGGGAAATTCGACAATTTGGGCAATCATGCGACTTTGGCGAACATCATCAAGGCCGCCAAAAGGCGGGCTGGGCTCCTTCCTGAAGACAAGGTGAGGATAGTGGAGGAGCTGAAGAAGAAATACAAGGTGGCGATGGTTGGGGATGGCATAAACGACGCGCCGGCGCTCTCGGCTGCAAATGTCTCGATTGCCATGGGCTCAGGAACTGATGTGTCCATCAGCGCGGCAGATATTGTGCTCAAGACAAACGACATTGGGAAAGTTGCCGAAACCATACGCCTAAGCAGGCAGACTTTGCGCACGATAAAGGGAAACATCGTATTCTCCATGGCATACAACGTGCTTGGCTTCGGGCTTTCGGCAACAGGCCTGTTCGTGCCCGCGCTCGCAGTGATTTTCCAGGAGGCGGGGTGCTTCTCGGTGATGCTCAACTCCGCGCTTCTGATACGATTCAAGTGAGGCGGGTTTTATGAAAATAATGATTCTTGGGAGCGACTGTGCAAATTGCAGGCGCCAGGAGGAGAACGTGAGGAAAGCGGTTGCCGAGCTTGGCGTGAAGGCGGAGATTGAAAAAATCACGGACATTGAAAAAATAGTGGGATATGACGTCATGTCCATCCCAGCAATCGTCATAGGCAAGGAGGTAATGTCTTATGGACGGGTGTGCGACGTATCTGAGATAAAACGGTGGTTGGTAAAATGAAAAAATATTTGTTCTTGATGCTGATTGGATTTGCGCTTTTGTTCGGGTGCGCGGCTCAGTCTGCCGATGCGCCTGCAGCGTCTGCCTATTCAAAATATTCGCCCGCTGCAAGCAACGTTTCGGGCAATCAGGCTCAAGCCCCGCAAGACAATGGAACCAGGCTTACGCTGATTAAATTCCACGGCAACTCTCAGTGCACTTCCTGCACGAATTTGGGGAAATTCGCAAATTCCACGCTTGAGAAGAATTTCCAGAAAGAGCTTGGCGAGGGGAGGGTGAAATACCTGGACATAAACGCGCAAGCTGACCCTGCGAATCCGTATGTGCTGAAATACCGCCCGACCTATGCCTCCCTGTTCCTCCTGACTGAAAGCGCGGGAGGGGAGAAATATGAGGAGCTCGCTGATGCATGGTATTACACGGGAGACGAGGCAAAATACACGCAGTACTTAAGCGGCGTGATTTCTGAGAAGCTTGGTGGATAGATGGATGTTGCCTCGATTCTTGGTGAAACCGCTTCTTCCAGCCCGCCAATAATTGCGGCGCTTCTGATAGGCATAATCACCTCAGTCAGCCCCTGCCCGCTTGGCGCAAATCTTGCGGCAGTGGCTTTCCTTTCAAAGAAGGCAGACAACAAGGCAACGGCAGTGCTCCACTCGGTTTCTTACGCGCTTGGCAGGGCAGTAACCTATGTTGCAATAGCCGCACTCGGCACTGTTTTCGGGGTGGCGGTGGGCTCCGCATTCATGCCGCTTCAGACATATTCAGAACTCCTGCTTGCACTCATTCTCGCCTTTTGCGGGCTGGTGCTTCTGAAGAAGATAAATATCGATTTTGGGGGGATGAATGCGGAAAAGCTTCGGTTCCTTGCGGATAAAGGGGGAGCCGGAGCGTTCCTGCTTGGCGCAGGACTTGCGCTTGCATTCTGCCCGGTAAGCGCCGCGCTTTTCTTCGGCGGGCTTTTGCCCCTTGTGCTTTCGAGCAAGGACTGGCTGCTGCTTCCTATTGCTTATGGAATCGGCACCGCGATACCGGTGCTTCTTGCGGTGCCTGCGCTCCACGCCGCGGGAAAGGCAGGAAGCGGTGTCAAGACACTTTCAAGGATTGGGGGCTTTGCCGACTCGGCAATCGGCTGGCTGTTCATGCTTGGAAGCGCGTATTATCTGCTATCGTTCTTGGGGCTGATCTGAAAACAATGGGGGGATGCTATGGGTTTTGGAGACAAGCTATCGTTCCTGGACAGGCACCTGACGGTTTGGATATTTGCTGCAATGGCGCTGGGCATTGCGCTTGGCGCTTTTGCCCCGGGCTTCACCGGGTTTATCTCCAGTTTGCAGATTGGCACTACTTCCATTCCCATAGCAGTTGGCTTGATACTCATGATGTACCCTCCGCTTGCAAAGGTAAGATATGAGAAGCTGGGGGACGTTTTCAAAGACAGGAAAATCGTGGCGCTTTCCCTTGCGCAGAACTGGATTATTGGCCCGATACTGATGTTTGCCCTGGCAGTGGTTTTCCTGCGGGACATGCCCGAGTACATGATCGGGCTTATCATGATAGGGATTGCGCGCTGCATTGCGATGGTGCTGGTGTGGAACGAGCTTGCCAAGGGGCATACAGACTATGCAGCGGGGCTGGTCGCCTTCAACAGCATTTTCCAGGTGCTGTTCTACACCGTTTATGCCTGGATATTTGTAACAATACTACCGCCCATGCTCGGGCTTGCGGGAAGCGCGGTGAACGTGAGCCTGTGGCAAGTTGCGGAGAGCGTGTTCATTTACTTGGGAATCCCTGCAATCGCAGGCGCTGCCACGCACTATTACCTGGTGAAAAGAAAGGGCGAGGAATGGTACCACCAGAAATTCATCCCGAAAATAAGCCCCATGGCGCTGGTCTTCCTCCTGTTCACAATTGTGGTGATGTTCAGCCTCAAGGGAAGCCTCATCCTGCAGATACCTTTTGACGTGGTTAGAATTGCGATTCCGCTCCTGCTGTATTTTGTCATCATGTTCTTCGTGAGTTTTTTCATGGGCATGAAACTCAAGGCAGGCTACCCGAAAACCGCAACGCTTTCGTTCACCGCGGCAAGCAACAATTTCGAGCTTGCCATAGCGGTTGCGGTGGCTGTTTTCGGGATTGGCTCGGGCGTTGCATTTGCCGCAGTCATAGGCCCGCTTATCGAGGTCCCAGTGATGATTGGCCTTGTGGATGTTTCGCTATGGCTTAGGGGAAGGATGTTCAAAGGGGAGGCTATGGCATGAAAAAAGATGAAATCAAGCGAATCGTGAAGGAAAAATACGGAGAAATCGCCAAATCAGGCAATAGCTGCGGATGCTCCTGCAACTGCGGAAACGCCAGCAACGAGCAGGTGGCGCGAAGCATCGGCTATTCCGAGCATGAAGCCAAGGCGGTGCCGGATGCAAACCTCGGCCTGGGCTGCGGCAACCCGACAGCGCTTGGCGAAATAAAGGAAGGCATGACTGTCCTTGACCTTGGCTCCGGGGCTGGCTTTGACTGCTTCCTTGCCGCGAAGAAGGCGGGAAAGAAAGGCAAGGTGATAGGCGTTGACATGACCGAGGCGATGGTGGAAAAGGCGGGCAGAAACGCCAAGAAATACGGATATTCGAACGTGGAGTTCAGGCTGGGCGAGATAGAGGACCTGCCGGTCGATAGCGGCTCGGTGGATGCGGTGATAAGCAACTGCGTCATCAACCTGTCCCCTGACAAGCAGAAGGTGTTCAGCGAGGCGTATCGCGTCCTCAAAAAAGGCGGGAAGATGTTCATCTCCGACATCGTGCTCCTGGGGGAGCTTTCAGAGGCGCAGAAAAAGGACGATGAGCTGCTGGCCGGCTGCGTGGGCGGCGCCGTGCTGAAGGAGAATTATCTGGAATTGATCAGGAACGCCGGCTTTGTCCTTGAGGCGCACACTGAAGACAAGGGCATAAGCGATAGGCAGTATGGCGGGCTGCCGATTGAGAGCCTGAAGATAGTTGCGTACAAATGAGGGTGGTTCGGTGAAATATGTTCTGTTTGTCTGCACCGAAAACTCCGCGCGGAGCCAGATGGCTGAGGCGCTGTTCAATTTCCACAACAGGAACCCGGAATATGCCGGAATCAGCGCCGGGACAGAACCGGCCAGCGCAATAAGGCAGGGCGCGGTGGAAGCTATGAAAGAGAAGGGGATTGACATCTCGCAAAAGAAGCCGAAAAAGCTCACGCATGAAATGATTAAGGACGCAAAGAGGATTTTCACCATGGGGTGCATAAAGGGCTGCCCGGTGACGCCGCAGGATAAGACGGAAGATTGGGACTTGGAGGACCCTGCGGGAAAGCAGATTGAGAAATACAGGGAAGTCCGGGATGAAATAGAGTGCAGGGTAAATAAGCTTGTTTCTGAGATTCGATAAACGGGCACCCACTGTGTTTCCTAGGAAATGGGGTGTCTCGTGGGTCTGACACATCACCGCAGTCCTAGCGGACGGTCTGATGCGCTATTTACCACTACTGATAACTCATTATCTTACTACTGCAAAGAAAATGTGTGATAAGTTTTTATACCGTATTTTTTAGGCATACATTCAATAAAAAAATGTAAGATAATTTTAATAATATTGCCTGTGAAGCATATGCATGCGGATAAGGAAGAAACTTGTCAATGGACAGGAATACTACTATTTGGAAGAGTCCATACGGCTGGAAAAGCCCAAGGTCTATTCATTATTCTTAGGCAAGCAGATTCCTGGCAAAAATCAGCTTGATAAGAAGAGGCTGGAGCTTCTTGACAGGATCTATAATGAACTCCTGCATGGCGCAACAAGGCTGTACTTGGCAAAAGAGCAGCTAATCGAAGCCGAAAAGAGAAGGCGTAGATACGCGCAGAAGATGAAAAAACTCGGCAAAACGCAACTTGACGAAAAAGATGAGGTAGACATCGTCAATTTTGTCTACACCACCCTGACAACCGAGGGCGTGCCTGTGACCAAGGAGGATGCCAACCTCGCTTACAAATTTACCCAGAGGGACATCAAGAGCATCCGGGATGAGAATCTTCGTGTGGCGCTTGACATGATAAAGGGGCTGAGATACGTCAAGGGAAGCAAGAAGGGCATATCTTTGGAATTCTTGTTGGAGCTGCACAAAATAATCATGGCTGAATACGGGAAGAAGAATCCCGGCAGGTTCAGGCAAAAACAGGCATACATTTACCTGAAAAGCTATGAAAAAGTTGAGGAAATAAGCTTCCGGCCTTCCGCACCTAAAGAGATTGGAAAGAAACTGGCAGAACTCGTTGGCTGGTACAATTCCAATGTTGGGAAACTGAATGTTATTGAGCTTGCTGCATTGCTGCACCTCCGCTTCTATATGATTCATCCGTTTGAAGACGGAAACAAGCGAGTGTCGCGCCTGCTTCTGAACAAGGCGTTTTTTGATTCGGGCTACCCTATACTGAACATATCAAAAGAAACGCAGAGCTATTTCGATGCCCTGATAAAGTCCGTTGAAAAGAAGGATGAAAAACCTTTTGTGGAATTTGTTTTCGAAAGGTTTGTCCGGAATCCATGACACGGTTGTGCCACGCGGAAATGACCCGTGTCTCGAAAATAGCGTCACTCAGGCAGATGAATTTTTCCATGCCGGACGTTCTTGTGCGTCGCAACGCACAAGATGTCCATTTGCCGATGCGTCGGCAAATAGGACGGTCTGATGCGAATTTCTATGCCTGACCTACACGACTTTTAGGCAAAAGACGGACTTTTATGCCTTAATCCCTTCCGGCTTGTTTCTAGAATAAACCATGGCACAATCTTACCACGCAGAAACAAAACACCAGAACGCACCAGCCGCATTTATATTTCTTATTACCGAAAACGTTTTCGTAAAACCGAAAGGTGGCAAATATGTACCTGGAGAAAATAATAGGCACCGGCACCAAGGTGGCTGCACTCAACGTGCTTCTGAACAGTCCGGAAAGGAGGTTCTTGGAGTTTGAGCTTGCAAGGGAAGCCAGAGTGGCAGTGTCAGAGATAAACCGGCAGATGCCCTCGGTTGTCCAGACTGGTCTTGTGCAAGTCGAACGGATTGGGAAGGGGAAGCTTTACAGGTTAAATGGAAATCACTTCCTTGTGCCGCCGCTTCGAAAGCTCTTTGCCGACTTGAATGTCACTTATAGGAAAGCCTCCGAAAAAATATGCAAAAAGGCGGTTTCGGAATCGGTTGGGCTTGAGGCAGCCATCCTTTTGGGGAGCGCTGCAAATGGCAAGGTGAGAAACGACATTTCTGAGGTTCCAAGCGATATTGACCTTGTTTTCATTGTGAAAAAGGCGATGGATAAAGAAGCGCTTTTCAATGCGCTGGTTTCATACATAAACAAAGAGATCGCATCTGAATACGGGATTACCTGCTATCCGATTGTGATAAGCAGGGAAGAATACCTGGCTGCTTTGGGGAAAAAGGAGCGTTTCATATTGAATGTGCAGAATGAAGGGGTGGAGATTTATGGCAAACGACCAAAAAGATTTAGCTGACTGGGCGCTGCAAAAGGCAGAGCAGTATCTGCAGTCCGCCAAAAGCAATTTTGAAGAGGACAGACTGTTTGTCGCTGCGGAAGAGGTATTCCGGGCCATAGAGAACTCGCTTGAAGCGATGCTCTATTCGCAGGGCATAAGCAAGATTGCCTATCCTGGAAAAGGCAAGGAGTTCACTGGAAGGCTGGCCCTCCAGTTTCTGGTGAGGGACAACCTGCTGGATAAGAAGCTTATTGAAAGACGGGATTATGACAAATATCTCGCTTATGCGGCAAAGCTGCATCAGGCGGGCTATCGATATGGAACGTTTGAGGAAAATGACTTGGAAGATGCGTTGGAATACGCGGAGAATCTGTTCCATCGTGCTTCGGCAATGAAAAAATCCTGATTGATTTTTTCAGACTTGGAACGAGATTCCAAGCTGATGAAGAAATGAGGCATTTTCCTGTCACGCGGAAAAGATTTGCAAGCTACGCTTGCAAAATTTTGGAAACCGTTCGCGGTTTCCAAATGTCCTGTGTGTCAAAAAAGCTGTCGCTCAGGCAGATGAATTTTTCCATGCCGGACGTTCTTGTGCGTCGCAACGCACAAGATGTCCATTTGCCGATGCGTCGGCAAATAGGACGGTCTGATGCGCAAAAGCAGCAGCTTTTGGGCAGTATTTGTTCGAAGGACAAATTTGATGCGCAAAAAGATGGCATCCTGGCAGGCTTTGCCCCGCCGGCTAAAACCGATGCGCAAGTAAGGGCCAGGCATGCAAAAATTAATGAGAGTGGACGAGGCCAATGCGCGGCATTAAGGCTATACTTAGGTTTTTTGCGCCAAGCTCCCAGGCGCTTTGAAAAACATGCCTGCAGGGACACCGCGAATGGGCGGCAGCCTACCTTATTTTCTCTAGCCCGCGCTTTTTCTTCCTTTTCATGAATACGAAAAGAATAACGATCGCGATGAGCGTAGCCCCGATACAGGCAAGGCTTGTGCCCAACCCCCCCTGCTCGCTGTTCGGTGCAGGCATAGGTGGGTTCTGCGGCGCTGTGTCCGCAAGCCGGAGGCAGGATTGCGACTCGATCGCAAGCACTGCGGACCGGTTGTAATTGCCCATGTTGAAATCCAGCACTGCGCGAGAAAGCAGCTCTTCTGCGGGAGCGGTGTTGGCCCCTTCCTGCCGGGCAGCATCCAATGCAAGACGGGCTGCATCTATTGCCGATGACGCGGCTGCCCACTCGTCAAACGTTTCATTGGCAGGCGCCACGGGCAAAGGCGCACCGCTCTCATTCGCATTCTGCGCCGGCGTTGAATTTACGGGCGGCAGCTGCAAAGATCCGTTCTGCGGCAAGGTCTGGTTGGCAGGCAAGGTCTGGTTGGCAGGCAAGGCTGTTTCGGGCACTTCCTGCGGGCAAAGCGTCAGCACCATGTAATCTATGGAAGACTGGCGATAGCCGTGCGCGGGGGCGTTTTCTGAAACATATTTGCCACTGTAGGTTATGTTGAAGCCAGCAACGCCGTTTGAGTCGGTTATTGATGTTGTTGTGCCCAGCCGGCTCCTGTCCCTGAGCCGCATGCCCAATCCTGAAATCGGCTCGCCGCCCGGTTTCCTGGCGGATATGTGAAGCGCGCCAGACGAACAGTTGAAGCTGTATGAAAGCTGCGGGGATATCGCTCCCGACCCGCCCACGTGGCCGCTTGATTCCGGGCAGGCGCCGCAGTCTGCAGGGCAATTGGAGCAGGTCTTGCCTGCGCTGCAGACCCCGTCGCCGCAGTAGGCGCCCTGCTGGATGCCAAAGCCTGAGAAGGAATCGGCGGGAAGCGAGAAGTATTTGCCGGTGGTGTTCTGGGTGGCATTTGCAGTCACGTTGTCCCATGTTCCAAGGCAGGTTTGGCCGGCAAAGTCGTAATTGCCGCACTTGAATAGCCAGAGGAAGCTTTCGTTCGTAAAGTTCATGCCGCCATAGTGTATGGTGACCATGGCAGTGGTGAAGTTGTAGGAATTGTTGATGCTATAAACGGCAAGGTAGCCGCCAGTGGCATTGTTCCTGTCCATCCCGAATGTTTTGTTGTTGTCCGATGAGACGTTGATGCCTCGCAGGAGAACGATTAGGCTGTCCGAGTATGCCCTGAATCTCAGGTCAAGGATGGTGTCTGGAAGAAGCGAGGAATGGTTGCCGTCTTCCGAGCTGTTTGTGGCAACCGTCCCATTCTGGTAATATGCTTCCCATGTGCCATTCACGCCGCCCAAGGTGCTATTCACCACTAGCACGTCGAAAATGATAGGCGGGAATGTTTCGAGTGTCCGGTTGGCGTATGCCGAGTTTCCGCTGTTGTTGGCAATGAATGTGATGTTGTAAATCCCGATAAGCGCCGTGTTGGCAAACGAAGTATTGGCAAGGTTCGTTAGCGGCAATAGCTCGAGCGAGCCGTCCGGATGCGTGATGTTGGCAAATACCTCATCGGCATCGCTCGCGTTTATGTACAGCTGGACGGTTGTGCCGTTTATTGCGCCAGCCGGGTAAACCTCCGCGGAATTGATTATTGCGGTTGCAACGGACAGGCGGCCTACCTGCTGGGTTGCAAGAGTGTAGTTCTGGGTTTCAGTGGAATTGCAAACGTATTCGTAGATACCGTTGGGGAGCGCCGCGATTTCAGAGATTGCGCCGCCGGACATTGAGCTGTTCACGAGCGCGCCATCGCGGTAGAGGAATAGCGGGGACTGCGAGCTATTTATCGAGCAGGTGACATTTGTCGTCATGCCAGAGTAGACGGACCAGTTTGCGGCGGTGAGATTTATTGCCGGCTCGAGTTTCGTTATGTTCGCAAAGTAGGTCTTGCTGGATGGCGAATAGTTCGCATTCCCGCTGGAGTTGGCTGTGAAGTTGTAATGGCCTGCAGCCAGCGTTGCAGCGTAGTCCGATGCTATTGCGGCGCCGTCGATGTAAAGCGCGTGGGTGCCGCTTGCCGAGGATGCGTTTGCCGTGAGGCTCGAGCCATAGGCTGCGGTTAGGTTTGCCTGCGCCCCGTTCAGGAGCAGGGTTATGGTGTCTTCGGGTATTGAGGCCACGGTGGCGTTGGCGGAGAAGCTGATTGCGCTGGAGCCTGCGGAATCGTTCGCCCATGCGGAGCAGCTCCAGTTGTCGCCTGCCTGCGTGATTGTGGAGTTGAGGGTGAGGTTTGCTATGAACGGGGTGTCGTTTGATGCGGCGTATGCCGCGCTGGAGAAGTCTGTGCCGTTTTTCTGCCAGGAGATGTTGAGGGAGAGCGTGGAGTTGTACTGGCTTTCGGCGGTGACGTTGCATGTGAGATTGGAAGTGATGTTGGGGGAGGAAGGGGAGATTGAGATCGAGGAGATTGAAGGGGGAATGGATGCTGATGAGTTGAGCGTGAGGGGGGCATAGTCCACTACGCTGCCCGATAGCTTGTTCAGTGCGGTCGTGTTGTTGTACGGGTAGCCGCTGCCGCCCGATCCGATGTAAAGTCCTGCAATGGAGGATGCAATGGTGCCGTTGATTTGCACGCTGCCGTTCATTACGTTGTACTAGATGTTGCCCTGATTCTTGCTTTCATAGGTGCAGTTGTAGAAGTTGCCGCCGTTGGTGTCGTTCACATACACCCCGCTTGTAACAGTAAAGTTGTTCAGGCAGAACGTGTTGTTTGAAGAAAGGTTGGAAATGAATACGTGCGGTTGCGTGCGCGCGTTGTCGGGCGTGAATGTGTTGTTCAGGAAAAGCGCACCTGTCGCGCCTGAAAGGTTAATTGCAGATGAGAAGTTGCTTATGTTGCAATTCTGGGCAATGATGTCTGCCCCTCCTTCAAGTTTAATGCCAGATGATGAATTTTTACCTGAAATCGACACACCTTGGCAGTCGATAAATACGTTGTTACCACCATTGGAGTTAATGTATATGCCGTTCGCTCCAGAGAATACTTCAGTGCCAATAATGCGATTATAGTGCGAGCTAGTCAGCAAACGAATGCCGTGGCCAGTTGTAGCGGTTAACACTCTTACTTTGCAATTCGTAATATTGTTGTATGTACTTTGTACGACGTAAAATGCGGTTGTCGTACCTGAAGTTGCATTGCATTGCTCCAATGTGTTGTTGTGCGAATTTGAGATATAAACAGCGTAGGCCGCTGAAGTGCTTGACGAGGATAATTCACACCTTGAAATGGTGTTCCAGTTGCTTCCGCTGTTGATAAAAAGCCCGTTCCCAAACGTCGATGCCGCGATTGAATTGTTTATGACATTGTAAATCGAATTCAAATTTAGGTACACACCCGTACCCTTTGCAGGATTATTTGCAGTAGAGTTTGCTCTCGAGCCAGTAATTTGATTGTAGTTTGACCCGTTGTAAAGGTAAATGCCATATCCATTGTTTCCGGAAGCATTTTGAGATGTGCTTGCATTCGAATTGCTTATTGTTCCGTTGTCGGCTGTTTCGAAAAAAATGCCCGTGGCGAAATTGCCTATGTTGCACCCCCTTATCGTCGTGTTGAACTGGTTTGTGTAAATGCCGAAGGTGCCTGTTGAGTTATTGCCCGTGATGCTGAAGCCGGCGCAGTCCAGCGTGATGTTTGCCGCGATGACGTTGAGGCAGGTGGCGCCCGAGATAGAAAGATTTCCTGAAAGATAATACCATTCGCCGCTGGCATTGAGCGGCTGTTCGCAGGCGGTTATTTGTGTGACCGCAGACAATAAGGGAAAGAGAAGAAGCAGGAAAATGAGGAGGGTGCAGCGTGTCTTTTGCAAAATAACCATCTCAAAGCGGGAATGGCGCAAAAAATGCATATGAGGGGAATTTTCGCCTTGAATCGGCACGAGATATGGCATGGAACGTGGATGTGCCTTTTCAATGCCCAAATGCCCCACCAGAATGCATTATCCTCCGCAATTACGCCTCAGATAATGGCTCCCACTTTGAAAAAATGAGATAAGCAGATATATAAAAGAATAGGGTGGCGGAATCGACGAAAACTACAGGGTTTCACGCCTGGCGCCGCGAGTAGGCTGGGCATGATGCGCAAGTGCGGCAGGCTTTGCAGCGGCAAGGCTTATGCGGCAAACTGCATGTTTTGCGACGGCTTTATCCGCAAGCGGGAAGAATGATGCCAGAACGGGCAACCCGCACCCTTGCACAGGAAGGAATGATTAAAAGGCGCAACGGAGCATGCGTTTCATGCAGGTGATTTCATGATGAAAAAAATCTGCGTTCTTACAAGCGGGGGGGACTCGCCCGGAATGAATGCCTGCATAAGGGCGGTTGCAAGGACCGCGATTTACAATGGAATAGAGATGGAAGGGGCGGTCGGCGGCTTTTCCGGACTTGTTAGAGGGGATTTCGTGCCGCTTGACTCGAGATCGGTGTCTAACATAATACAGCGGGGCGGCACAATCCTGAAGGCCGGACGGTGCAAGGAATTTCACAGGATTAGGCAAAGAAAAATTGCCTATTCGAACATGGACAAGCAAGGGATTGACGGGGTCGTGGTGATAGGGGGAGATGGCTCGTTTAGAGGGGCGCACCAGATGACACTTGAACACCGCGTCCCGGTGGTCGGAATCCCGGGCACGATAGACAATGACATATACGGAAGCGACACCATCGGATTCGACACCGCGATAAACACCGCGCTCTCATCGATAGACAAAATAAAGGACACGTCGATTTCGCACGGGCTGCCTTTCTTCATAGAGGTAATGGGCAGGCACTCTGGATTCATAGCCCTTGAGACATCTATTGCAGGGGGCGCGGAAGCCGCCCTGCTGCCCGAAGTGCTGCACGACCTTGAAACCGTGAAAAACACAGTGGTGGAATGCAAGAAAAACGGGAAGATGTCCATCATGGTGGTAGTGGCAGAGGGAAACGAATCGGGAGGGGCAAAAGCTGCGGGTGAGCGAATAAAGCGTGCCACCGGAATAGACTACCGGACATGTGTGCTCGGGCACACGCAGCGCGGCGGAAGCCCGACGGCGAAAGACAGGGTTCTTGCAAGCAGGCTTGGTTACCGGGCGGTCAACGAGCTGATGCGCGGAACTACCGACATGATGATTGGAGAGCTTAACGAGAATCCGACTCTCGTCCCTCTCAAGGAGGCCTGGAGCAGGAAAAAGGAGATAAGCGTCCAGGACCTTGAGATGGTCAAAGTTTTCTCGATCTGAACTTGAGGGAAGTTATCTTTTCAGGGCGAAATACGCCCCGCAGAGTGTGAGGATTACGCCGATTATCGCAAGCTCGTCGGCAACGACATTCCAGCCTGCAAGAAAATCGATGAAATTCAGCGCAAGCAGAAGAAAGCCTACTGCGCCGGATATCGCCCCAAGCCTGCGGATTTCTGCCTTGTCCATAGTACCACCAAAAGAAATTCTAGAGATATTCCTCCTTGAACATGCGCGCGGAAAGCAGAGTGAAGCTGAGCATTATCGGCCCTATGAATAGCCCGAGTATCCCGAAATAGACAACTCCGATTATCACTCCGAGAAGCGCGACCAGCGGGTGTATGTCGCCTATCTTGTTTTGGAGCATGGGGCGGAAGTTCTCGATTATTGCTATGATCACGCCTGCTGCAACTATGCCGAAGCCGGCAGAATAATTGCCTCCAAGAAGCTCGAGCGCAGCAACAGGTATCCAGACAAACGGGATTCCCGTGAATGGAACGCAGGTGAGTATTGCCGCAAGAAAGCCGAGAAAAATTGCGCCAGGCACGTTGAAATAAATGAAAACTAGCGTGAGCGGCACGGCCTGTATGAGCGCCATGATGCCCGTCACCACAATAGAAGAATAGAGCACGCTCCTGAACTCTTTTATGAAAATGGCAGTATTCTTCCTTGAGAAGGGGATGACTTCCCTCACAGCTCCAAGGGAGCCTTCGGCTGTGAGAAGGTAATAGAAAGTGAATACTGCGATAAGAATCCCGAGAGCCATGCCGCCTATGCTTTCAAGCCAGCCCATCAGCGCATTCTTGACATAGCCTGCCGCCTGCAAGAGAAAAGAGGTGAGATCCGCACCGAGTTTCGATGTGTCCATCTGGATGCCGGCTGGAAGGTAGGCATCGATATTGGAAAGGTTGGCAGACAAAGAAGAGATGCTTTGCTGGAGCGTGCTTGAATTGAGGAGCATAAGCGTCTGCTGCAAAAGCAGGCTTAAGACCAAAAAGGCAGGCACGCCAAGCACGATTGCCCCGACAATAAGGGTGGCCCAGCCGGCAGATACTTTGCCAAACCCTTTCTTTCGCAATGCCGCATAAAATGGATTGAGAAAAACGTAGCCCACAACCGCGATGAAGAAAGCGCCTATAAACTTCCAGAGCACGGCTCCGCAGATGAGCACGAGCGCAAGCACGCCAAGACCTGCCGCGATCCCGTTCGCGCGCCGGTCTTTCGTTTCCTTCAAAGTTGCCATTGCAATCATCCCCACTTATCCGTTCAATCTCCGATCCCAAGCCGCTTGTACGCCCAGTGCTTGGGGAAGTCAGTCAGCAGTATCGCCACTGCGCAGATTGCGAAGGTGAGCAAAAGCTCGTTTGCAGGAATGGGCACCATGCCCAAGCCCGCAATGCCCACAAGCGACATGGAGATTATTGCGAACCAGAGCGTGAGCGAAACGTACTTGTGCGGCCAGGACTGCCAGAAATGCCCGCGCTCGCGGATTATATAGATGCCGAGCTGCCCGGTGTAGACAAGCGAAAGAAGCATGAGGGTCTGCATGCTGCCAAGCCCCATCCCAAAGTAGCTCATTCCAAGGAAGAAAATGAGAAGCTCGATTAGGAAGAAGAATCCGCCCACGAATACTGATGCGAGCGTGATGCTTTTGAGCTCCCATTTGTTCGGAGTCTTTGTTGCCCGGGAGTTGTCAACCGCAAGTGTCATGGTCAAAAAGTCGTTTATCACCATCATGTAGATTAGTCCTGTGATGGATACCACGACATCGTGGAAATAGAAAAAGCCAACGATGAGTATGAGCATGAACTGGATGGAGCGGGAGATTTTCTTAAGAGTCCAGGTGAGCATGCGCTGGAAAGCCTCGCGGCTCACGCGCACCGACTCGAGTATGTCCTTGGTGCCAGGCTCGGTGAGCACCATGCTTGCGGCCGCCTTTGCAACGTCGGTTGCGTTGCTCACCGCTATTCCTAGCTCTGCCTGCTTGAGCGCGGGCGCGTCGTTCACGCCATCGCCCGTCATGCCCACCGTCTTGCCGCAGGACTGGAGGAGCTTGACCACCCAGAACTTGTCCTCGGGGTAAATCTCCGCAATCCCGTCGCAGGAGAGCACCGCGTTTGCCTGCTCCTTTTCCGGAAGCTTCTTTATTTCTGAGATGCGGATTATCCTCTCGCCAATGCCTGCCTGCTTTGCTATTTCCGTTGCAACCGCGATGTTGTCGCCGGTTATCATGATTGGCTTGATGCCTGCCTCGCGAAGCGCTGCGATTGTTGCTGCGGAGTCGGGGCGCAGCGGGTCGCCAAGGCCTATTAAGCCAGCAAGTGTGAGCTTGTCGAACTTATTGAAGTCTGAGTAGGCGATTGCAAGAGCGCGGCAGCCTTTTTTGGAGAGCTCTTCCACTTTCCTGTTCAGCTCGTCCTTCTGCTGCTTTGTCGCACCTTTGCAAATTGAGAGAATTGTCTGCGGAGCGCCTTTCATTACGAGGAACTTGCCCGTTTTGCCTTTGACTATGCCCTCCGCGCGCTTGGTGGCAGGCTCGAATGGCTTGTAGGAAATCTGCGTGCAGCCAGGGAGCTTGGCGCCATTTTGCTTTGCGTAGCGGATTATTGCGGAATCGATTGCGTCCTTGCTTCCTTCGCTTGAGGCAAGCGCTGCGAATGCAAGAACATCTGACGGGTTTTTCTTGCCAAGAGGGATTGAATCGCTCACCTCGAGCTCGTTCATCGTTATGGTTCCGGTCTTGTCAAGGCATAGCACTTCGACTGATGCCGCGCTTTCCAAAGAGTCGAGCTTGGTGACAAGTATGTTGCGCTTGGAAAGGTCGGTCGCGCCTTTTGCCTGCGAAATCGTGAACATCATTGGGAGCGCCGCAGGCACTCCGCCGCCTATGAAAAGCACGGCGAATGTGAGTATGATGACTGGTTTGACATCGATTGAAAATGCGTATGCGAGAATGACTAGGAAAAGCGCCGCGCCGATGTAGGTAACGTAGCGCGAGAGGGTGAACATTATCTCCTCTGTTTTCGATTTCGGCTTTGCGATGTTGACAAGCTCCACTGTTTTCCCGAAATAGGTGCGCATGCCGGTGTTCACCACAACGCAATGCACCTCGCCGCGCTTGATTATCGAGCCGGTGAAAAGCACGTCGCCCTCATGCATTTCAACCGGGAGGGATTCGCCGGTGAGCGCGGCCTGGTCCGCGGATACGCCGCCTGAGATTATTTTTGCGTCCGCAGGCACCACGTCTCCAAGGCCCACTATGATTATGTCGCCAGGCACAAGCTCGCGCGCGTCCATGGTTGCCCAGTTGCCGCGAAGAACGCGCGTCTTTATGGTGAGCTTGCGCTTGAGAAGCTGGAGCGCCTTTTTCGAGTCGTGCTCGTTGTAGAATGCCACCGAGCCGTTAAGGATTACTATGAACGCGAGGACAAGGGAGTCGAACTTGTCGCCTATAAAATAGCACATTATGGTGGCGATTTCCAGAAGCCAGGGGATTGGCCCCCAGAAGTGCGAGAGGAACTCGGCGATTATGTTCTCCTTCTTGTCGGGAACCTCGTTGTAGCCGAATTCGGCCACGCGCTTTGAAACCTCGGAAGCGGAAAGCCCCTTTTCGCTTGACGAAAGCGCGCTCAATGCATCTTTCACATTCATTTCCTTGAAGCTTGATGTGGATTTTGCCTCCATGGGACCCCTCGAAGGGCAATTCCCCTCCAACATAAATAAAGCTTCTGCAATGCAAACGGATTTCTGGATTCCCGCTTTGAGGCGGGGCTCGACTTTTAAATTACATCCATCGTAATCGCAGCAGTGTTCTTATGGAACCTATGGAACGGCTTCTTTTCTGGCTCCTTGAAGGCACGCGCGGCGGACCGACGAGAATGCAGCTTCTTTCCATTCTCTCAAAAAAACCCATGAACCTCCGGCAGCTCTCGATTGCCGCCGGGATTGACTACAAGACTGCGGAGCACCATGTGCAGCTCCTCATGAAAAATTCCGTGCTCGGCTGCGTAGGGGCGGGCTATGGCAAGGCGTATTTTGTTACGGATGAAGCGAAGGCGCAGAAGAGATTTTCGGAATTGGTAAAGGGTGGTAACAATGGCAGCAAGAAAAGGCAGAAAAAATGACGGGAAGAAAAGCAAAAACACTGGTGCGCTTGCCGTGCTTGTCACGCTTCTGCTCATAGCCGCGGCCATCGCCCTTCTTGCCGCATCCTCTCTCCTTATACCAGGAGTGGGAGAACAGATGCGCGGTGCCAGGTTCGACCATGCGCCGCCCCGTGACCGCGCGATATCGGAAAACGCGGTTGCGGCAATCGAGGATAATCTTGCCCTGCGCAACGGGTTTGCCGTACTCAATGTGATACTTGTCATCTACCTGCTTTTCACATATGTGAAAGATTACCTGAGCCTCAAAACGAGCTTCACGCTCGGGCTGGTCGCGTTCCTGTTCTCGTTCCTGCTATACGCACTCGCGTCGTTCCCGCTGATGCGGGTGGTGCTTGGGCCATTGGGAATGGCGAGCATGCTCTCGTTCGTGCCCATGCTCTTCTCCGCTGTAGGCTTGCTCATATTCGCAAAGCTGAGCAACGAGTGAGAATTTTCCTTTTCTTTTTTTCTGTTTTTCTTTTTGCCGTCAGTTGAAGCTAGGTTTTTTCGGGAAGATTTGGGCTGGATTTGGGTATAAGGTCGGGAAAGCGATTTATAAGCGGAAAGTGGATGATTGACTATGTTCAAGCTGAATCTCAAGACTCTGCTGCTTCTGGCAATTGCGTGCGGCATGATGGTTGCGAGACTGAAATAAGGAATACGGCGTGCTTTGTATGGAATCCGTGCTGGAGCTTGATAACGTTTCAAAATTGTACGATGGCGCAACGCCGTTTTTGGCACTGGACAGAATAAATCTCAACATTGGCAAAGGCGAGCTGGTTTCAATAATGGGCCCCTCGGGAAGCGGCAAGAGCACGCTTCTGCACCTCTTGGGCTGCCTTGACCGCCCTACTTCAGGGGAAATATACCTTGACGGGAGGGCGATTTCGAGAATGAGCGATGACGAGGTTGCGGACATAAGGCGGGACACGATAGGGTTTGTATTCCAGGCATTCAACCTCGCTCCCACCCTTTCGGTTTTCAAGAATGTGGAACTGCCGCTGATGATACGAGGAATGCCGAAAATTGAGCGGCAGGAAAGAACGATGCGAAACCTTGAGATGGTCGGCCTTGTTGACAAGAAAGACAGCATGCCATCGCAATTGTCAGGGGGGCAAAAGCAACGGGTTGCAATCGCGCGCGCACTGTCAAACGAGCCGAAAATAATACTCGCGGACGAACCGACTGGCAACCTTGATTCGGTGACAAGCGAAGAAATCATCGAAGCCATATTCTCGCTTCAGAGAAACCACGGGATAACAGTGATACTGGTGACGCACGATGCGGGCCTTGCTGCGCGGACTGCGAGGATAGTGAAGATAAAAGACGGCAGGATAGAGAAGGACAGCGGAAAAAAACAGGATAGGGGGCGAAATTGATGGGAAGAACGATTGGCATTTTTGCGATGGCAGCCGTATTGTTGCTGTCATTCGGACAAGCGCATGCGGAGCCGATACTGCAGATAAGCGACTACACCACCTTTCCATCAAGCGTGTATGCTGGCACGGCGGGATACGTGCAGCTGACGCTGTACAATGCAGGCGATTCCTCCGCGGTATCGGTCAGCCCTCATTACAGCATGGACGGAATAAGCACATCGGATACGATAGGCGATATCGGCTCCAAATCGACAGCCCAGGTTGCGGTGCCCTTCAAAATAAGCTCCGATGCGGCAGGCACGATACAGCTGATCGGCATAGATGTGTATTATACATATACGAGCGGCGGAGGCAGCGTCTCCAAGAAAACCGCGTTTTCCATACCTCTGACCGTGCAGCAATATTCGCCTCTTGTGGTGCGCACACTCCTAGTGGACAAGACGCAGATATCCGCTGGCGAAACGCTGGCGTTTGACCTTGGCATCGCAAATGCAGGAGGAGTGGTAAACAACCTTGTGATAACCGTGCCTGACAATTCCACATTCTATATAGACGGCTCGACACAGAAAAGCGTGGGCAGCATCGCATCCAATTCGAGCGTGAACGTGACTTTGGACCTGGTCTCTGGGACGGACACGAAAACCGGCACATACAGCATCCCCATCATATTCACATACCAGGACATGGCTAAGCAGCCGACCACCAAGACGCTCAACATCGGGCCGATAAGCGTCCTTGATACATCGGTGCAATACAGGCTCACCTTGGAGCCTAAAGACACGGTTGAAATAGGGGCGGAGGTGCCATTCACCCTTTCGCTTCTGAACAGGGGCACCTACCCCATATCGGGAGTGGTGGAAATAGACGCAACAGCCGTATTCACGCCGATTGGCATGCAAAGGATTTACTTCGATTCCGTGCCTTCAGGGGAGACCGCAACAAAGGAAATATACCTTGGGGTGGGCTCATCGGCAAGCGCAGGATATTACACGCTGCCCCTCACCCTTACCCCTAGCACCGGGCAGGAACTGAAATACGACGTTGGCCTCATCGTTGAAGCCACACCTGAAATCACCGTGACTCTAGACGCAAGCGGCACAGCCCCATCAGTGGAAGTGGCAAACACCGGAAATTCCCAGATAAGGAGCCTGTACGCGTCCATAACACCAGCCGGCTCAACTACTGCGACCAAGAGCTTCATAGGCACGCTGGATGTAGACGACTCCGCATCGGTTCCGCTTGGCAGCGCAGTGAGCAGCGTGACGGTCGAATTGAGCTTCAGGGACAGCAGGAATGCGGAGCACAGCGTGACGAAAACCCTTCAATCGACCGGAGAGAATTCCTCATTTGTGCAAGGCGGAAGGGCGGGCGCAATCGGCGCCGCCAACGGCACAGGGATGACAGGGAACCAGTTCAACAGCAGGAACAGGAGCCCGTTTGGGATGCTGACCGGTCCTGGCGGAAGCTCGGGCCCGGACACAACCACTTTGGTCATCGCAGGAATCGTGGTCATAACAGTAGTTGGAGGAGCAGGCTATTTTGCCTACCTCAAATTCTGGAAAGGGAAGAAATCGCAGCACCCGCCTCAGCCAATATCGCTTCCAGGAATTTTAGACAAGAGGAAAATTAAATGAAAAGAGATACTGCCCGCCAAGAGCCTATGCGCAAGAGTTCCGGCGCAATGAGCGACCTCGAGCTTGCCGAGCTTGCGATGAATTCGCTCCGCTACAGGAGCCTTCGGAGCTGGCTCGCCGTGCTAGGCATTGTGATAGGCGTAGCATCGGTGATTTCGCTTATTTCAATAAGCGTGGGAATGAACTCCCAAATATCCTCAAGCCTAAGCGGAGTGGGGGCGAATATCATCACCATCAGCCCGGGCGGGTCAAGGGCGATGAGCATGGGCTTCGGAGGAGGAGGACACGTGGACGGACCGCCTGGCGAATTCGGCAGCACGGGACTGGGCAGCAGCTCATCAAGCGGCGTGATAACGTTTGAGGAAGCCGAAGCGCTCAAAAGCGTGAAAGGAGTGGCAAAAATCGACGCGCGCATAACCGGCCGGGCGGCCGTGGCTTACAAGAACAGGAACGCAACGCTTAGCATCATTGGCACAGACCCGTCCGCGTTTCCAGACAGCCTCGGAGGCACGATAATGAACGGCCGGGCGCTTGAGATAGGAGACACTTCCGCGGCAGTCATCGGCTATTCGGTGCAGGCGGAGTCTTTCGGCAACGAAAGCATGCTCAACAAGCAGATAAAGATACAAGGCGCGACCTTCCGAGTGGTGGGCATACTCAACAAGACAGGCATTTCTATTTCAGGCTCATCGGATAGGAACATATACATCACCCAAAAGAGGGCCAAGAGCCTCTTCAACCAGACAGACAAGGTAAGCACGGTGATTGCGATAGCTGCGAACGGTTCCAAGCCGGATGACGTGGCAGGCAACATCACTGCCAAGCTGCTTGCGCTTCACCGCCTCACAGCCGCCAAGCAGGACTTCACGGTGACGACCGCGACCTCGATGCAGGCGACGATATCCAGCGTGTCGAATACGCTCGGGCTTTTCCTTGGGGGGATAGCCTCCATTTCGCTCATTGTGGGCGGCATCGGAGTTGCAAACGCGATGTTCACTTCCGTGCTCGAGCAGACACGGTATATCGGCCTTCTCAAGTCGCTTGGAGCGAGAAAGAGCACTGTGCTCAAGCTATTCATTTACGAGGCTGCAATGGTGGGGCTGGTCGGCGGGTTTATTGGTCTCGCGCTTTCGTTTGTTGGCTCGGTGGCTCTTTCATACTTCGGGCTGCCGTCAAAAATAACCCCTGAGCTGGTGCTTCTGGGGCTCGGATTTTCGGTGATTGTAGGCATAGTGTCCGGTCTTTTGCCGGCAAGAAACGCGGCATCGATTACGCCGATCGAAGCGCTGAGGTATGAATGAAATGAGCCATCGGCTGCTTCTTTTGATTACCAGCCTGGCTTTTCAAAATGAACCCAAAGGAAGCTCCGAATTCTATTCTTCTTTTCTGCGGCATCTCGCTTTCGTTTGCCACCCTCCCGTATGTCTGGTTTGTTTTCCCAATGCTTGCAAGCGGCACGGCATATGTTGTATTTGCAGAGCTCTTCGCATTTGCGGCAGAAACGATAGGCTGCAAACTCATTCTCAGAGTGGATTGGAAACGCGCGGCGGCGCTCTCGTTCATCTGCAATGCGGGGTCGTTCCTTCTTGGCTTGCTAGTTTTCTGAAATAGAGACTACACAGAATAGTTGTGCGATTTAAGTCAGGCATAAGTCTTTCTATCAGACTACCATCCCAGCACGTACGCGAAAAGAAGCGGCGCGACAATAGTTGCGTCCGACTCGATCATGAAGCGAGGGGTATCTGGCGTGAGCTTGCCCCAGGTAATTTTTTCATTCGGCACCGCGCCCGAGTACGAGCCGTAGCTCGTGGTTGAGTCGGAAATCTGGCAGAAATAGCCCCAGCTTGGGACGTCCTTTATCTTCGCGTCCTGGTTGATGAGCGGCACCACGCAAATCGGGAAGTCGCCGGATATCCCGCCTCCTATCTGGAAAAAGCCTATCGAGCACTTGTCCGTTTCTTCTGAATACCATTCAACAAGCCGCTGCATGTATTCAAAGCCGGTTTTCATTATGCCAAGGCTCTTTAGGTTGCCCTTGATATTCTCCGCGACAAATACGTTGCCCGTTGTCGAGTCCTCCCAGCCTGGGACAAAAATCGGGATATTTTTCTCGGCAGCTGCAAGCATCCAGCTGTTTTCCGGGTCGATTTGATAAAACGGCTCAAGCTCGCCTGCCCGGATGATGTCGTAGAAGAATTCGTGGGGAAATTTGCGCTCTCCTTTTTCCTGCGCGGCTTTCCAGTGCCTTATCACGATTTTTTCGAACTTGCGCATCGCCCTCTCTTCGGGTATGCAGGTATCGGTGACGCGGTTGAGGCCGGATTTGAAAAGGCGAAGCTCGTCTTGCGGGGTAAGATCCTGGTAATTCGGCACCATTTCGTAGTCGTTGTGCGCGATGAGGTTGAACAGATCCTCCTCCAGGTTCGCACCTGTACAGGAAATCGCGTGTATCTTGCCTTGCCGTATCATCTCGGCAAGGGTTTTTCCTATTTCGGCAGTGCTCATCGCGCCCGCCATTGCAAGAAGCATCTTGCCCCCTGAATCGACATGCTTTGAGTAGGCAACCGCAGCGTCCTTGAGGGACGCGGAGTTGAAATGCTGGAAATTCGAGTCGATAAATGCCTTGATTGACTCTGGCTTTTTCATATGTCACCCTTAAATTCATCCTAAGCGCATCCGGAATTGCAATTGAATCTCACTAAAAATAAATAAGGGTTTGCTTTTTTTCGCAAAGCCGCGCACTGATCCTTTACCTCGTTTTTTTGCAATTCCGCGGCATCACACCAACATTATTATATTTTGGGAGACAGATGGCAAAGCATGAAAAAAAGCGCGCTTGATTTTTCAGGAAGCTGGAAAGGCACGGTTGTGGAGGGCAGCCGCACCCACCCTACCCTTTATGTATTCCGGCATGGGCAGAGTTTCTTCAACAAAAAACACTATTTTACAGGCTGGAAGGATTCGAAGCTCACGCCGCTCGGCGTTTCGCAGGCAAAGAAAATTGCAGGGATGCTTAAGGGCAAGAAAATTGACGTGGCGTTTGTCACTTCGCTTTCGCGCTCGAAAGACACGATGAGGGAAATCCTCAAGTTCCACCCTGAATGCGAAAAGATATTCACCGATGACCGGATGATTGAGCGAAGCTACGGGGAACTCGCTGGAAAATCCCATGTTGCCTACAAAAGAACGCACAGCGAGGATGAGCTTAAGGACATAAGGCGAAGCTACAGCCACCCTCCGCCCGGAGGCGAGAGCATAAAGGAGCTTGTTGGGGGAAGAGTGGGGAATTTCCTATCTGATCTTGTAGCCTACATGAAAAAGTACAATGTGAATGTCGCAATCTCCGCGCACGGGAACAGCATACGGGCGCTTAGAAAAATACTTGAGAAGCTGAATGAAAAGAAAACGATGGAATTGGAAAACCCTTGGGACAACTATTTTGAATACAAGGTAAAGTGAGAGGATGGCTAAAGCCGCCCTTCATAGGTGGTATCGCAGCCCATCCTTGTTTTTTTGAAGCTGTAAAGAAGGCGCTTCCATTTTGGCTTTGAGAAAGGAGATGAGACGGTACCGTTTTCCCCCAGCTTTTTTTTGGATACGGAAATTATCGCGCGGTCGACTAGCTTTTCTGAAAGAGCCGCTTCCGCGATTGCTGCGCCTCCTTCCACCAGAACCGAAATGATGTTGAATTCTGGAAGCTTTGCAAAAAGCGTTCTAAGTGAAGGCTTTTCTTTGCCGCAGACGAGAACTTCCAAGCCCATGCTGCGAAGCGCTTTTGCCTTTTTCACATCATGCTGCGCGCTTGCGGCGATTATCACCGTTTCCCTTTTTGCGTTTCGCAAAACGCGGGCTGAAAGAGGGATCTGAAGATGGCTGTCGAGGATTATGCGCGCTGGGTTCCTGCCGCCCTTGATGCGGCATGTAAGGCGCGGGTCATCGGCGAGAATGGTGCCTACGCCCAATAGTATTGAGTCGTAGCGGTTGCGAAGCGTTTGTGAGTAGAAATCGAATTTTTTGCCGGATAGACGAACATTGCCCTTGCCGTGCACCCCTATTTTGCCATCCGCGCTTTGCGCCATCTTGAGCGCGACAAACGGCTTTTTTGTTTTCATGAATCTGAAAAACGGTTCGTTCATTTCCTCGGCCTCGGAAGAGAGAACCCCCTCTTCGACTTTGATTCCTGCCTTGCGAAGAAGCGCCATGCCGTTGACCTTCGGGTTGGGGTCGGCCGTTGCAATGACCACGCGCTTTATGCCCGATGCGATTATTCTTGGAACGCAAGGGGGCGTCTTTTTTTCAGGAGAACAATGCGAGCAAGGCTCAAGTGAAACGTAAAGCGTGGCACCTTCGCAGTTTTTGCCCTGCATCGCGTTTATTTCCGCATGGGGGCCGCCGAAAAATTCGTGGTATCCCTCGCCGAATGCCCTGCCGCCTTTCGCAAGCACAGCGCCGACAAGCGGGTTTGGGGACACGCGCCCTTCGCCTTTTTTTGCAAGAAGAAGGCAGCGTCGCATGAAAAAAATGTCTTTTTTTTTCCATTTCATGTCCGCACCAAGATTGGGATTTGCCATCCGTGCCGCTGCGCCTGTTGGGCTGTGCGCACCGCATTGCCGCACTCACTCTTTTGCCATCCGCACTGCTGCCTCCACCGAGCGGTGCGCATAGTCGTCTATCCTCAAAACCGCCTGCTTCCAGGTGATGCCCGGGCCGGAAATGCCAAGCCCGACCGACTTTTTGTGGCGAAGCGAAATGTCAAGAAGCGACTTGCAGATTGCTACGGTGATCACTTTGTCGTGCTCGGTCTCGCCTTTTATCACGGTGCCAAGCGCGACTGCGGAATCGATGTCTTTTCGAGAGAGAAGCTTGTCGATTGCGAACGGTATTTCGTATGCGCCAGGCACGCGGGCGGTTGCGACCACCTCGGCGCCAAGATTCTGCGCGCGCTTGATTGCGCTTTTGAGCATCCTGCCGGTTATTTCAGAGTTGAAATCCGAGCAGACTATTGCAAGCCGAACTTTTCTTTTTGCCGTTTTACCCGCGCCCTTTGGTTTCTTCGCCATTTTATCGCCTCTGTATGGGGCCGGCGTCTTTTCTCCCCTGCCTTTTGCCCATGCCTGCAAATCTCGAAAGCTCGCCTGGAGCGGAGGCAAGAAGCACCGCATTCACCGCGTGCTTGCGCGTACGGTCCTCGAAAATTGACAGCAGGTCCGCTTCGCCCTTTCCCTCGTCCTCGTGCACAAACACCTCGATTATGTGCTTGCCCGTCTTCATCTTTGCGATCTGTATGCCAATCGACGCCTCATGCCCGCAAGTCTTGTCCACGCTTTGCGCGCCCACCATGCCAAGCGCCATCAGAATGTCGCATTTTTCCCGCCTGTCAAGAAGGACGCAGCCGATTGCCAAATCCTTCACGCCCGGCACCGTGCTTCTTGCAATCGAGACTTTGCCGGGGAATTTGCGGCTGATCTCATCCATTGCGAATGATGCCATGTCGACGCGCGCAAACATGGTATCCACTATGCCTATCTTCACTTTTTTCCCGATTTTGCCCATGAAACCAAATCCTTGCCTTTTATGAAAGGGATTCCGTTCTTGCGCGCGTAGTTTTCAGCCTCCCGCCTGCTTGCCGCCCTGCCGGTGTTCGAGAGCATTTCGCAAAGGACCACTGCTGGCGTGGCGCCGGCTATTTTTGCAAGATGCAACGAGAGCTCGGTGTGCCCGCGGCGCTCTCCAAGCCCCCTTCCTATGAGCAGGAAAACGTGGCCGATTGCGCGGAAATTGCTCTTGAATTCCGCAGGCCCGCCACCTGTTTCGACCAATCGCCCGAATTCGCGGATTGTTTTCGCGCGGTCGGTATCCGTGATGCCCGTGAATGTGGAAAGATGGTTTATTGAAATCGAGAATGCCGGCATGTCGCCGTATGCCATGCGCTTTTTGCACATGGACGAGAGAACAGGGTGCTTTGATGAGATCAAGAGATCGGTTGCGAATGGAAGCGCGAGCCTTTTTGCGGAAAGCGAGTCGGTTGCAAGGCAGATGAGCCCTCCGGCATCCTGCCGAAGAATGCGTATTTTCCCAGGGGTGGCGTGTGTCGCAAGAAGCAGCAGGTCGGCCTCGTTCTCCCTCCCTTCCCCATCGTGGAGCACCACGAATTTGCCGCTAAGAAGAGCCTGTGCTGCTGTTTCTATCCCGTTCATGAAAAAGCGATGAGGATGAATGTTTATAACCGTTCCAACCCGTTCGTGGGGACTTGGCCCGATTGCGCTCGCGGCGACACCAGACATTTATTATAATTTCCCTCGTGAAGATGATATGGGATTCGGGCTGATGCTGGCGCTTGCCGTATCGATTGTCTTTTTTTACGTCATGTTCCGCCTGGTGAAGAAAGTTGTGCCGCTTGCGATGCACGCCGCGTTCGGGATATTTGTTTTCTGGCTTCTGAAGTACCTTGGAGTATTGAACGTCCCGATAGATATTGTCACATTGCTGATTGCCGCATTCGGGGGAGTGCTGGGCGTGTTGATGGTGATTGGGCTTTCAATGATAGGAATCCCGCTTTAATTCTTCGAAGTGAGGCTGCAGAGTATCCCATATACCCTTACGGCATCTGAGTTTCGCACCACCATCAGCGTGTCAGTATGGCAGGAGATGAACTCCAGCACATTTATCCCCTCTGACGCTATTGCATTGAGCAGCGTGGAAACGCAGCCTGGCGTGTCCTGGAGATGAGGGGGGCTGTAAAGTATGACTAGCGAGAGTTCGTCTATGACCTTGAGGCCTTTTTTACGGAGCTGCTTTGCGTAGGATGAGTCGACCACGCTCATCACGCCGGATTTGCTGTTCGAAGTTGCGATTACAGGCACGCCTATGCCGCCCTTGCTTGAGACGACCACGACGTCGCTTCTCACCTCGACCGTGCTCGCCCGCAGTATTTTTTCAACATCCCTCTCCCAATCCTTCTCCTGGGAGCTTTCCTCACGCGAGAGGCGCAGCAAAGCGGCCTTTATCGCGGTGAATTCCGATTTTTTTCCAGGGAATATCTCGTGCTGAAGCCTTCGCGCAAGCGAGGAATAATTGCAAATGCCGTTTGAAACCATTGACAGAAGCTGCGGCCTCCGCTTGAGATAGAGCCGCACCACATTCGCAGTAGTTGACATGACATCCCTCCATTCCATGTTGCGCTTGCAACAATATGTTTTTTGCGGCATGATGAATATAAACCATTCCGGGCGGATGCGCCCCTCGGCCCGACTTTCTTTTTTATTCTTTCCGCACTCTATACCCACCATGCAGAACAAAAAGGCGAATTTCTCGGAATGGTACACCGAAATCACGAAGGAGGCGAAGCTTTGCGACCTCCGCTACAATGTGAAAGGCTTCGTAGTATTCATGCCATGGTCTGTTTCAAGCATGAAAAAGATGTATGATGTTTACGAAGAGGAGCTTGAGAGAACTGGGCACAAGCCGGCCTGGTTCCCGGCGCTAATTCCTGAGAGCAATTTTCACAAGGAACAAAAGCACGTGGAGGGCTTCACGCCCGAAGTGTTCTGGGTGGAGAGCGCGGGCGGCAACAAGCTTGAGGAAAGGCTCGCCATGCGCCCCACATCGGAAACCGCGATGTACCAGATGTATTCGTTGTGGATACAGGGCAAAACCGATTTGCCCCTCAAAATATATCATCCCTCGCAGGTGTGGCGATACGAGACGAAAGCCACGCGCCCGTTCATCAGGAGCCGCGAGTTCTACTGGATAGAGTCGCACGATGCGTTTGCAACCGAAGAGGAAGCCAAGGCGCAGGTGAAAGAGGACATGGAGATGAGCCAGAATGTCATCTTCGGCGTTTTCGGCGTGCCGTTCGTGTTCTTCGAGCGCCCGCAGTGGGACAAGTTCCCCGGCGCGGTTTCAACATATGCCGCTGACTGCATGATGCCGGACGGAAAGGTGCTGCAGCTCCCCTCAACTCATCTTTTGGGGCAGAATTTCGCAAAGCCTTTCGATGTGAAGTTCCTCAACGAGAAAGGCGAGAGCGAGTACTGCTGGCAAACGTGCTACGGGCCTGCGATTTCCAGGATATACGCCGCAATCATCTCAACTCATGGAGATGACAAAGGGCTGGTGCTGCCGTTCGAGCTTGCGCCTGTGCAGGCGATTATCGTGCCGATTCCAAAGAAAGGGAGCGAAGAGGCAGTTGGGAAGAAAGCGCGCGATGTTGTTGCGCTGCTTGTGAAAAGCAAAATACGCGCGGAAGCGGACTTTTCAAATAACACGCCTGGCTTCAAGTACAATGAATGGGAGATGAAAGGCGTTCCGTTCAGGGTGGAGATTGGCGCAAGGGAAGCCGAATCGGGCGTGCTTACGGTTGCGCGGCGGGACAATGGAAAGAAGGCGCAGGTTTCTGAAGCTGAGCTTGGCAAGTGGATTGCCGCGGAAGCCGAAATGATGCTCACCGACATGAAAGCCCGATCGCAGGCGGCTTTTGAGGGCGCAATAACGCATGCGGAAGACATGGAAACTCTCGAAGCGGGCCTTGGCAAGGGAAAAATGGTCGCGGTTCCGTTTTGCAGCAGCGAAAAAGACGGGGAGAAATGCGCGGAAACCGTCCGTGAAAGAACGGCTGGCAACGTGCGCGGCACAAGATACGGCAAAAACGAGGAAGCGCACGGGCAATGCATCGTCTGCGGCAAACAGGCGAAGGTTTTAGTATACGTTGCAAGGCAATATTAGATATGCAGCCCCTTCGTCTAGTGGCCAAGGACGCTGGGCTTTGAACCCGGTAACAGCGGTTCGAATCCGCTAGGGGCTACTCACTTTGTTCGCAGCCCTAGCGTTTTGCTCTTGGGAGCAAAAACTGTCGCGCCTGCGGCGCAATATCCGCTAGGGGCTATATTGCATATAGCCCAAGCGTTTCGCCCTGTCCTCTTTTTCGCTTGGGCGAAAAAGGGACCCCTTTTTGCATAGCAAAAAGTGGGATGGGCGAAAGCTTGCCAACAGGTCTAGTGCGCTCGACTCTGTTGACGATCCGCTAGGGGGCACAACTACTTTTCAAAAAATAGGCACTGGAATCAGATGTATGCTGACTCTTTGCTGTTGAAAACATGGTGCGCGTCCGTATCCCCGCCAATGTGTTTGAATTCTTCAAACCATATGTTCGCAAGCATTGACTTCGGAACGGATGCAATGACATCGCCGAATATGACGCGCGCCCCAAAAATCAGGTTGGCGTCGTGGGAGCTTTGCCCTGATTTATACTTTGCCCAGCCGCGGCAGATTTGCTGCGCGTTCCGGATGGGCTCGCGGGAACTGGCAACTGCGGGATCGCATTCGAGGACGCAGGCAAGCAGCCTCTGCATGTGTGGCGAATCGAGTATGTCAAAACCTTCTTTTAGCTTGCCATCGGTTTTTGCAAGAAGCATGCTTGCCTCAAGATAGGCAAAAAACGCCTTTTCGGGCTTGTTCTGCAAGAGCAGCACTTCGCCTAAAAAGACATGGAGCCGCGGATTGTTGCCGCCATTTGCGAGCGCCTCATTCAACCCCCTAATCGCGAGTTCCGGGAAATAAACCCGATTTTCAAGCCTGATGCTGCGGTTCTCTTTTGCATGCTGCATAAGGATTTCAAGATGCCTGCCGTTGCCATTAAGTCTTTTGTTAAGCGCCTGTTTTGCGATTTCCTCAAGATCAAGCGGCTTGTCGAGCATGAATATTCTCTGGAAATTCGCGCGTATTTGCGGAAGCAGGGCAAGAAGCTTGTCCTGTACTCCTTCGCGCCCATTTTTGCCATCTGAAATCAAGTGGAACTCTGCACGTATGTTGCCGTTGGCATCGGTGCGCCCTCTGCGCTCAATTATACCTTCAAGAATATGGTGGAACGCAACCCACAGGCTGCCTTCCGCGCCTTCGGCATCGCCAAGCTTCATCTTCAAATCATGAAGAGAGATGAAAATATCAGCAAGCGCAAGAGGGTCTCGGTCTTTCACTTCGCCTAGCGACATTGGCGCAAGCACAAGGCACCTGTTGGCGATTTCGTATTCCTTTTCCTTAAGCAGAGGGTCGGTTTCGTTGTCGCCAAGAACAACACTCAACTTTGCAGCCAAGAGAAGCGCTTCGGAATTCATCGGATTAAGCTTCGCGGCCTTAAGCGCCTTTTTCCTGGCAAGATCGACATGGCTGCAGTCAGGGCGGTCTTTTTTCATCTGCCCCTCAGCATCGGCTTTCGCCTCTGAAAAAAGGAGATCGGATTTGGCTCTCTTCCTGTCGGGCATCCGGCTGCCTGGAAGAAGGTCGTCGTCAAAAAGGCGGATTGGCTTGTCCATGAAAAGATCCCTGGCGCCGCGCCTATAGCCCGAATCGCCAGTAAGCCATGCTGAAAATGACATCTGCCTCAAGATTACACCCAACCATCACTTAAGCTAGAAATGTGTCTAGAAGTGTTTAAAAAATGTGTTGCAGTATGCCCTCTGGCGAAAATATGGAAGATGAAAAACAAAAGTTCGTTTTGCGCGCCAGTGCGCTTGAGAAAAGGCAGCTGTTCGTTAAGGCGGCGGAGCTCTATCTCCAGGCTGGCGAGGAAGGGAAAGCTGCTGGGGCGTACGAAGCCGGCTGCGCGTACGACAAGGCAATCGGGCTTTTCAAGAAGATGGGAAAGGAGAAAGATATTGCGCGGTGCGAAAAGAAGCGAGATGCCGCATCAACCGGCGGAAGCTGGCTGGACATGCAATCCGAGTTCCAGAAGGACGCGGGAAACCCATATTGAAGGGGCCGGAACCGTTCTTATGACTGAAGCGCGCGGCTGCTTGATTTGAAACTCAAATCTATTTCCAGCTGTTCGCTCTCAGGCGCCTTGGTTTCCTCTTTAGGGGGCACTGGCTTGAGAATCACCGATGCCTTGTTGATGTCGAATGGTCCGGATTGAAAACCTGCATAGTGGGGCACTAAATGCGCATCATAAATGGGCAGATAGTTTATCGCGGCAAGCCCGAAATAGCTTTCAGGGACTCCTTTTGATGGGGCTTGATAAACAGCCTGGTTGGTTTCGTCCGAAATCGAAAGATAAACCCAGACTGTATCCGCGCCCTTGCGGGTAAATGATATGTTTCCAGATGATTTCAGAAAATCAAGGGCGACTACCCCTGTGTTCAATAGGGCGGATATTTCTTGCGGCAGCTGCATTGTGTAGAATACTTCGCCATTCCAGTAGTTCAGATTGCTCTGGGCATCCAGGGGCTTGTTGAAGATGTATGTGCTGAATGCGAGAATCCCTGACTGGTCGACGACTTCGTTCACAAGCCTGGATGCTATTTCCGGGGCATCCTGTTTCAGATTTGCAAATTCGGAATAGGAGAGGATCCTGCCCTTGGCAAGAAGAGGGGCGAAGCTTGAAAACGTATGGATTTCAAGCCCTGGTTTTGATATGTCCGGGCGGTCTTTTTTCGCCCCAAAATACGATAATGGGATTTCCGTTGAAACCTGCCGCATGGGAACAACTTTCAACTGCGCTGGAGCAAAATTCAAAGTCATAGCTGACACCTCGATAAGTTTGTGTCTTTTACTAGAGAATGGTGTTATAAAGCTATCTAGGGGGCACCGTTACTTTTGCAGCATGGGCACGAAATCGGTTTCAAGATTTATCTCGCGCAATGCAGCCTGACTTATGAGCGTTCCTGCCTCGCTGATGCTGTATTTCACAAGAAGCACCCCCACAAAACCGTTGCCGCTTGAGCGCATAGAATCGTAATTCTCGATCCTCGAGTGTGGAAGACACCTGAAGTTCTTGAAGCGTGCAGAGTCTACGTTGATGGAAAAGTGGACGTACTGGCCAGCCCCGTGTTCATCTAGTGAGACTATTTGTGTTCCTTCTGCGTTTTGCATATTGATTGCCAGTGCCCTGCTACGCCCATGTGTTGTGTAGAATGAGAATTTTTGATGGATGGTAACCTTGTAGGGTGCGCCGCCCACAGTAAAGAACATTTCCGGCTCTATGCGTGCCTCAGGCTGCGGGCAGATTACAAGATTGGCCGTCGCGGCATAGATCTCCTTGAGACCATATGCCTGTATTGAGGAGATGACCTCTTGCCTGCCTTCCTTGTCAAAGGCAAATGAATCAAGTTTCCAGATGGTCGGCTGTTTTTCATTGAAAATGGAACTGACGATTGGAAGAATCTTGGAAAAGTAAACCTGAATTGGCTTCATGCCCGCAATATCCGGCTTGGGCTTGTATTGGTTAAGTATATTTTGAATTGGAAACATATCAACTCGCGGCGTGATAACCAGAACCATATTAACACCCAGTTGGAAAATTCGATTGGACTTTGTTTTAAATCTACCTTTTCTGCGAAGCGAGCCGTTTCATCGACGAGTAGTATTCGTCAAGGTTGTATTCGTAGATGACCACGCGGCGGCGGTGGAGGTCGTGCCCGTTGTTTTTCGTCTTTGCAAGAAGCGCGAATATCCAGCGGCGAATGCCTTTTTCCTCGAATACCTCGAATTCCACCGTTCCGAAGTTGAGCTTCTTTGCCTTCTCTTCAGTGTATTTTCGGATGAGCGAAAGATGCTCGGCAACCGCCTTTTTCGCGTTTGCAAGCGTTGAGAACACTCCGCAAAGCTCCTCGAAATCATAGACAAGGTAGATTTTGCTTTTAGGCATGGGGCCACCGCGAAACTATGCAGCCTCGGTTGCTGCCCCTTGTGCCGCAGCCTTCGCATCGGAGGCTAAGCGCTCGGCTTCGGCGTTCTTCTCGAGCTTGCGCTTTATCGTCTTTAGCATTACAAAAGAGTCGCGCTCCATTTCCTCAAGGCGGAAGGAGATGAGCCTTGCCTGCATGTCCAGTCGAGGAATCATCACGAATTCAAGCGAGTTCACGCGGCGCTTGGTCTTCTCGATTTCCAAAATGAGCCTGCGGATGGAGTTTTCGGTTTCGGCAAGCTTGAGCACCAGGTCGGCAACGTGCTGGAATTCATCTGCTACTTCGTCGATTTTCGCGGAGGTGCCTACGATGCTGTAGCCGCGCGAAGAGAGGGGTTTGTGCACTTGCGTTGCCTCAAGGGAGGGAATCCGCACGCCCATGATGTTCTTCACTTCCACGTGGACATCGGGGGCGCGCTTTACCGAGAAGGACGCCGCCTCGATTTCCTGCATGCCGTGATAGGCTTCCGCAACCGCAAGCGCCGTGTATGCCTTCTTCATCCGGGCGTTAAGCTCGCTTCGCAGGTCCTGCGCTTTCCCGAGTATCTTGAAGAACTCCATTATCAAGGCGTCGCGCTTCTGCTTGAGAAGCTTGTGCCCTTTCACGGCTAGCTTGACGCGGTTTTTCGCCCGCAAAAGCTCCATTCGCGTTGGGTTCGGGTTGTCTGCCATGGGTAGCACCAGATTCACTTATGCCTTCTTTTCGTCTTTTCTGTACTTTTTCCCGTACTTTTCGATGAACTCCTTCTTTACCCTCTTGAGTTCTGATTCGGGGAACATGGACAGGAGCTCCCAGCCAAGGTCCAGAGTCTGCTCGATTGTGCGGTCCTCATGCGAGCTTTGGCGGATGAACCGCTGCTCGAAAAGGTCGGCGAACTTCAAGTAAAGCTTGTCAACTGCTGAGAGCGCTTCTTCGCCCACGACTGCGGAGAGCGAGCGAAGGTCCCTGCCTGTCGCGTATGCGGCATAAAGCTGGTCTGCAACACCGCGGTGGTCTTCTCGCGTCCGCTCTTTTCCAATTCCTAGATTCATCAGCCTCGAAAGGCAGGGCAACACATCCACAGGGGGGAAAATATTCTTCCGGTGCAAGTCGCGCCCCAGCACGATTTGCCCCTCTGTGATGTAGCCTGTCAGGTCGGCAATCGGATGGGTGATGTCATCGCCAGGCATGGTGAGGATGGAAAGCTGCGTGACTGTTCCGTTCCTGCCCTTGATCCTGCCTGCGCGCTCATATATCATGGAAAGGTCGGTGTACATGTAGCCCGGGTAGCCTCGCCTTCCCGGCACCTCTTCTCTTGCGGACGCGATTTCACGAAGCGCCTCGCAGTAGTTTGTCATGTCTGTAATGATGACGAGCACGTGCATGTCCTTTTCATAGGCAAGGTACTCGGCGGTTGAGAGCGCGAGACGGGGAGTGATGATTCTCTCTACAGAGGGGTCGTCTGCCAGGTTCAGGAAGAGAACTGCGCGCTCAAGAGCGCCAGTCTTCTCAAAGTCGCGCATGAAAAATGACGCCTCCTCGTGCGTGATACCTACTGCGGCGAACACCACTGCGAATGGCTCGTTTTTCGAGGATACGACTTTTGCCTGCCGGGCAATCTGCACTGCGAGCTGGTTGTGCGGCAGTCCTGAGCCGGAGAAAATCGGAAGCTTCTGCCCTCTCACCAGCGTGTTCATGCCGTCAATGGTGGAAACGCCTGTCTGGATGAAGTCGCGCGGCTCTGCGCGCGAATAGGGATTGATGGGCGAGCCGTTGATGTCCACGCGCTTTTCAGGTATTATTGCGGGTCCCTTGTCGCGAGGCTCGCCTAACCCGTTGAATACTCTCCCGAGCATTTCAGGGGAAACGCCAAGCTGCATGGTTTCCCCAAGGAACTTCACGCGCGTGTCTGACACGTTGATGCCTGCTGTTGAGCCGAAGACCTGCACGATTGCAATGCCTTCTTGCGTGTCGAGCACCTGCCCTTTTCTCCGCTCGCCCGAGGGAAGGGTTATCTCGACTATTTCGTTGTAGCCGACCCCGCTCACCCCTTCCACGAACACGAGAGGCCCTGAAATCTGCGTGACTGTCTTGTATTCTTTCATAGTATCACCCTTATTTCTTGGCAAGCGAGTCAAAGGCGCGGTCTATCTCCGAGCCGATGAAATCCACTTCATTCAGTTTTTCCTCAGGTATTTCCTTCATGCGGGCAATCCGCTCGCGGATCGGAAGCTCCATTATCCTCTTGAGCTGGATGCCAAGCTCCACTGCGGCAAGCGCGCGGTGGTGGAAGCGCATGATGTTTCTGATCATGAGATGCTGCTTTTTCATGCTCGAATAGGTGTCGACCTCGTGGTACGCGGATTGCTGGAGCAGATCCTCGCGTATCATTTTGGTGGACAAGAGCACCGCCTGCTCCTTTTCGGGAAGCGCGTCAGGGCCAACGAGCTGCACAATTTCCTGCAGTTCCGCTTCCTTTTGCAGAAGCGCCATTGCCTCCTTTCGAAGCTCCACCCAGTCGGATGATATGGTGTTGATGTAGTAGTTGTCCAATGTATCAGTGTACAAAGAATAGCTTCGCAGCCAGTGGAATGCCGGGAAGTGCCGCCTTTGTGCGAGCGACGCGTCGAGCGCAAGGAACACCTTTGTGACACGAAGGGTGTTTTGCGAGACCGGCTCGTTGATGTCTCCTCCTGGCGGGGAGACGGCGCCGATGATTGTCACGCTGCCTGTCCGATTCTCATCCGAGCCCATGCAGCGCACGCGCCCTGCGCGCTCGTAGAATTCCGCCAAGCGCCTTGCCAGGTAAGCGGGATAGCCTTCTTCGCCAGGCATCTCCTCCAATCTTCCGCCGATTTCACGCATTGCTTCCGCCCAGCGGGAGGTGGAGTCTGCCATCAGCGCAACATCGTAGCCCATGTCTCGGTAATATTCCGCTATTGTGACGCCAGTGTAAATCGATGCTTCACGCGCAGCCACCGGCATGTTTGAGGTGTTTGCTATAAGCACCGTCCGCTGCATCAATGGCTTTTTGGTGCGAGGGTCCTCAAGGTGCGGGAATTCGGTGAGCACCTCTGTCATTTCATTTCCGCGCTCGCCGCAGCCCACGTAGACCACGATTTGCGTGTCAGACCATTTTGCAAACTGGTGCTGCGTGACTGTTTTCCCTGAGCCAAAAGGGCCGGGAACGCAGACCGCGCCACCCTTTGCAATAGGGAAGAAAATGTCCACAATGCGCTGCCCGGTGATAAGGGGGATGTTCGGGTCGAACCGGTCTGCCGCGGGGCGCGGCTTTCGCACGAACCAGCGCTGCATCATGGTAACCGGCACGTCCTTGCCGTCCTTGCTTATGGTGCATACGGTCTCCATGACATTGAAGCTGCCCTGCTCAATACCCGTAACTGTGCCATCAATAGGGGAAATTATCTTGTGGAGGATGATTTCGGTTTCCTGCACCGTGCCTAAAACATCGCCGACTTTTACTTTCTGGCCCTTCTTTGCGACGGGCGTGAAGTCCCATTTCTTGCTCCGGTCAATCGAATTCACTGAGAGGCCGCGGGTGATGAACACTCCTGCCTTTTCCGCCATTTTGTTCAGGGGACGCTGTATGCCGTCGTAAATGCTGGTAAGAAGCCCAGGCCCGAGCTCAACTGAAAGGGGCTCGCCGGTTGTTTCCACGGGCTCGCCAGGCACAAGGCCGCTTGTGTCCTCGTATACCTGGATGGTGCAAATGTCCCCGACTATTCTGATGATTTCGCCCATCAATTGGCCCTTGCCGACTTTTACCAGGTCATACATCTTTGCGCCTTTGATGCCTTTCGCATCGACGACCGGGCCTGAAATCCTGTACAAAACTCCCATCAATAACACCTCTAAGCATTATTTCTTCTTGGTCAAATCCACGCCGAGCGCGCGTTTTATCAGCCTGGGAAGAGACTCGGACTGCTCTATCGGCCCGTCCATCCCGGGTATTGCGACTACCACGGGCTTGGCTGTCGCCTCTATCCTCTTCTTAAGTCTCCAGTCGCAGTTCTCGATTAAGCGCTCGGGCACCATCACTATCCCATAGTCGGGATTGGAGAGAAGATCGGATAATTTTGCCTCTGCTTCCGCCCCTGAAAGGACAAACGTGTTCCGGATGCCTGCAAGCCGAAAGCCAGCGGTTGTGGCGCCATCTCCGATGACAGCTATTTTCTCCTTATGATCCTTGGAAAGCTCGATTTCCTTGACGTGCACCGTCTCAACGCTAAGCCCGAAGCTCGTAGTCAGCGCGTCATCCGCGGCATCGGACATCTGGTCCCGTCCACCTTGCACTCCAACCATGAAAATCATAGCACCACTACCCTATCAGCACCAGCATTTCGGAAATCCTTTCGGCAGGAAGCCCGAACGACTTGCCGCGCACGATTTTTCGTATGTTCTTCATTTCTTCTTCTTTGAGGAAAAGGAAGCCGGCTATTGCGCCAAGCGACATCGAGCTCCTGCGAAGCGCATGCAGGCTCCGCCTTGCAATCGAGTTTTGGAAAACCACTTCGAAGTGCGATAGCTGCCCGTCCGTGTGATACTTTTGCTCTGCAGCGGCAAACTCTCCCTTGCCTGTCTGCGAGATAAAGAATGAGGTGGCCAGCTTGACGACTTCCTCGACGCCCTTTGCGCCAGCCATTTCAGAAAGCTGCTCCTTGGTGAACCGGCCTCCATCAACCAGGCACTTTGCAATCTCGCGCTTTTCCACACCCTCGCGCTTGAGCCTCATTATGGACATTATGTTCTTGGCATCGGCTTCGGAGCGGAGAAGCCCGCGTATGAGGTCCGCGTCGCGCCCACCATATCCCGCCGCCGCGAATGCAGTGCGATAGTAATAGAAGTCAAGCTCGTTGCAAAGTGCATCAAGAGACTCGCCGCTGATGTCTTGCTGCCCTTTTCCTTTTTTCCTCTTTGCCGCATGGTGCGCAGGTAGCGAGAAAAGGAATTTCGAGCCGAATTCGCTTGCGCCTATTGCGGAATAAATCTCTGTTTCGTCTTTTGCAGAAAGTATCCTCTCAAGCTGCAAAGAACCGATGCTTCCTGCAGGGATAAGAAGCCGCCTGGTTTCCTCTTTTCCCTTGGAGAGCTTTCTTGCCATAAGAAGCGTGCGGAGGTTGTGCACATCGTACTTGCCAAGCATGGAAAGAAGCGCGCCCCTGCCTGCAGAGGGGGTGAATGAGATGATTTTCTGCGCCACCCTTGCAAAATTCCTGCCGGTTGCGATTTCCACCCTCTCTTCGCTTGGCATGCTTGCGGGGAGATTGGAAAAGTCCTCGGAAAAGCCGCAGCGGTTGAGGTATTCCTCTACAGCCGCAGCTGTGCGCACTCCCAAAAGGTCATCCACCTGCCTTCTTGAGAGGATTGATGAGCGCATGGCGTGAACGCGCGCGTTTGAGTAGCCGAAGAGAAGCGGTTTGTAGGAAAGCTTGTCCTGCAGCCATGAGGCTGCCTTCCTAACGTACGCATAAGCGGCTGCGGCTTTCAAGCCGTTCTTTGGAATCTTGTTCGCCATGTTTTGCCTCAGAATAACCTCGCGTAAATCTCCTTCCGCAAAGCCTCCCTCTTGCGCACGAACTCCTCCTCGAGAGTTTTGTTCACGCGCACCTTGCCGTCAACGGATTCAAGTATCAGGCCGCCAGCGTATTCGGGAGGAAGCCTTGCAAGCTTCATGCCGGACGCAAGCTGCCTGTCCTCGTCGCGGACATATGCGACCGCCTCGCTTCTGCCAAGCTCGGCCATGCCCGAGGTTAGAAGCCTTGAAAACAGGTCGGAGTAAGAAGGCTTTTTGAGGGAGTCGGACTTGAACTGCTCCCACACCTGCGCAAGCGCTTCCTCCACCGCATCGTTTTTTGCCTCGTCGACTATCTTCTTCGCCTCAAGCTTCGCAGAGGTCAGCCTCTCTGCCGATTCCTGCTCCGCGAATTCAGATGCCTCTTTTTTTGCGGCGCGAAGCGATTCTGCCGCCTTTTCGTTTGCAGCCTCAACCGTCTTCTCGGCTGCCTTCTCGGCTGCGCCTACCATTTTCCTGCCTTCGGCTTCTGAATGCTTCTCAAGCTCGTGGGCAAGCTCTTCAAATCCCATGGAAACTCCTCCTATGTTCTGCCCGAAAACGTGGGCATGGCGGTTCACTAAAAAACCGGCGCATGGATGCAAGCCGCATCCAAAAAGCTCCGGTTTATTGTCCTCGCGCAAATTGGCGGCCAACAAGCCGTTGCTGCGCTGGAATGATGCCTATTTATGCCGCGTGCTCCGCTACAACCGCAGCCGCTGCTCCTACGTCTATCTTTCCGACGAGCAGGAACGCAACGACGAAACCGAGCAATACGATAAGCTCAGGAAGCGCCATGTATACTATCAGCTTGAATGCCTCTTCCGGCTTTTCTGCAAGCACACCCATTGCGGCAGAGCCTATTGTGGCCTGCGCCCATGCGGTTGCCATTGCCCCGCCAAGCATTGCGCCTGCTGCGGCAAGAGCGATCGTGCCTGCAGATCCTCCTTCAAACAACACCATTTTCACACCTCTTGTTGCCAGCCCGCCCTTCTGGACAGGCGGCATTACCATGAATTCATGCTGATTCACGACTCTTTTGTATAAAGCCTCGTTTCTGCAAACGGCAAGAATTTTATGCCGTTGCTCTTGTAGAACTTCCCGAAAAACTCAACCACCTGGAGCCTCGCGCCGTGCACGAAAGCCTCGAACATCGCAAGTACGCAGGCGCCGATGTGCGCAACAACATAGAGAAGGGAGATTAGCAGGAACATTATTATGCCCATTGGGGAGAGATCCAGGCGCGGAAGCAGAAGCTCGTTTATCGCCTCGGCAAGTATCACACCTCCTACGCCGACCGCTGCAATACGGAGATAGGACATTATGTTGCTTGCAAGCCCGGGAATTTCAATTGCCGCGATGGGCCCTTCGGTTGCGATAAGCCCGAGTACGGACAGGATGAATACAATGAGTGAAGGCATGAAAAAAGCAGGGTAGGCGTTGAACATGAAGCCTGCTGCAACGAAAAAGCCCGAAAACTCGATAAGCAGCCAGCAGATTTTTGCGGCTGCATGCTTTTTGTTGTGCCCCCATTCGTTTATGGCGCCAAGTATGAAACCTAGTGCAATATGCGCCATGCCAACGTAGATGGTGATGAGCATTAGCGAGGTAATGGACGCCACGCGATGGAAACCTTCGTAAAACTGGACGTGCCCGAAACCCAGCACTGAAAGAAGATGGGAATGACCGAACCCGAAATACTCGTCAAATGCTATGCCCACCAGGAATGCGGGTATTGCCGAGATTTGCCAGATTGACGCAACCTCGTGGAGAAGGGTGCCCTTCTTTGATGAGCGCATCATCAATGTCGCAAGGATGAAGGAAATTAGCGCATAGCCTGCGTCCCCGAATATGAGCGCGTAGATTATCGGTATTGCTATTGCAATCACTATGCTCGGGTCTATTTCGTGATAATTGGGGGTGGAGAGGAATTCCACCAAAAATTGGAAGGAGGACGCCTGTTTTGGATTGGACAGCTTTGTGGGCGGCGTGTCATGAGGGCCTGCTTCGGACTCAAGGATGAACAGCTTCTTTCCGAATTCCTCCTTTAGCTCGGTCTTGAGGCTGTTTATCGCAAAAGGCTCGGCCCAACCCTCTATGAAATAGAGTGATTCTGTTGCTCCGAACATTATGCTTATCCTTGCTCGCTCGGCTTCTATCAGGAGCGCTTCTTCAACTGCGAGGAACTTCGGCATGAGCCTTCCTGAAAGGGAAGCGATTCTGCCCTCTATTGACGAGAGCTTTTCGCGGAGCTGCCCTTCCGTCTGCCTGTGCTTTGCAAGTTCGTTTTTAGGGGTGGAAGGAATCTGCGGGATGGAAAGCAATTGCCCGAAATGCTCTATGAATTTGATGTCGTCTTCCTTTGGCAGGGCAATAAGCAGGATGCTTGATTGCCCTTGTGCTGGATAGATTGCAAATGAGGCGTTTTTCTTCTTTGAAAGAGAGGCAGATGCCGCCTTTGCCTTTTCGCTGCTTGTTTTCAGAAGCACGAACTTGAGCTGCCCGTCAACTGAAGCCGCAAGGCGGGAAAAATCAACATCCACGCTTTCAAGCTCGGAAATGGGCTTTTGAAGGGCCATATTGGCGTCTATTTCGCGCAAAAGCTCCTCTTTTTCCTTCATCAATGAAAAAAGATGCTCGGACTCCTTGATGAGCGCGTCCGCATCGGAAATCGGGTCTTGTATTTCGATTTTCTTCTTAGGAAATGCGGGCTTAGTCTCCCTTCCGACCGCTTCGATTATCGAGCGGAGCTTGGTGGTGCGTAAAGAGACATCGTCAAAGGAAGGCATTACGCCCGCGCGCCCTATTTCCGGGATGGAATGGTCGTTTAGGTGGACAACACCCTTGGTTTGAAGATGCCTTATAAGCCGCGAAGCTACAGCCTTGAGGCAGATGAGCCGAAGTTTGTTCATCTTGGCTGGCTTTAGCATAACAATCCTCGATACGCGCCAACTTGCCAATGTTAGAATTTGTTTCCGGCAAGCTCGGCAACGTCCCTTTCAGAAAGCTTTTTGCCCTTTATTTTCTCAGCCTGTTTTTTAGCGTCTTTGAGCATTTCCTGGACTTTTGAATCCGTCTGCTCGCGCTTCTTGGCAAGCACTTCGTTCTTCGCAGTGACTGATTTTTCAGATGACCTTGCGGATATTTCGACTGCACGCTCGCGGGCAGAGGACTCTATTTTCGAGGCTTCTGTTTTTGCCTGCCCGATTATCGCAGACGCCTTGCTCTCCGCGCTTCTTACCAGCGAAAGCTGCGCCATGAAATCGTCCGAGCCTGCATGCGATGCTTGGTGCTTACTGTCCACTGAACCTTTGTTCAATCTCCCACCTCAGCTGGAAAAATCTGATGCTTTGCAAACCCTATTTCGGGTTATTGTTTTTTAAAGCTAACTTAGCCGCTAAAGCCCGAGCTCGCGGATTATCCTCGATGTTTTTGCCATTTTCGGGTCGGAAACCACTTCCTTAAGATGCACGCTTCTGCACCCTTGCGGCAGGGGCATTGGCGACTGGTCGTAGCCGAACGCCACAGCGTCAGGGGACACGCGCGCGAATGTTTCCATCATGTCCGCGCCGCCCACTATTGCCAGATCAACCGGCTTTAGCGAGGCGACCATTGCGCGGCGGTAATCGGCATCGTGTATTGGCTTTCGCTTTTTTATCTGCTCCACGCGCGAATCGGTCGCCACCACCACTATTAGAAGGTCGCCATGCTTTTTCGCTTCCGTGAGGGTGAGTATATGCCCTATGTGGAGTATGTCAAAAACACCGCCTGTGAGGACTACGGAGAATTTGGCGCGGTGGGAGGGGAGAAGGCGGTATTTGCCGTCCTTGCCTTGCGCAAGCGCGGACTGCTCGCCTTTGGAAAGCGACCTGAATAGCTCATTGGATATGCCATTGTGCTGCGCCTGCAATAGATAAAGCCGCTTGGCATCCATATTCACACCGCGAGGACTAAATGGCGGGTTCCCCTTTTAATCGGTTTGCCTGCTGCTTTAGAAAAGCCTTGTTATCCGCCCGTCAGAATCGATATTGACGTTTTCAGCCGCAGGGATTGCCGGAAGCCCAGGCATGGTCATTATGTCCCCTGCGATTGCCACGATGAAGCCTGCGCCTGCTGAAATGCGTATTTCGCGCACCTGCAAGGTAAAGCCTTCTGGCACGTTTAATAGCTTCGGGTCGCCGGAAAACGAGCTTTGCGTCTTGGCTATGCAAACTGGGAATTTCCCGTATCCAAGCTTTTCGGCTTTTGCAAGCGTTTCCTCCGCTGCGGGCGAGAACTCCGCGCCTGTTCCGCGGTAAATTTCCCTTACAATGATGTTTATTTTCTCCTTGAGTGGAAGCGAAAGGTCGTAAATGGGCTTTGGCTTGGAGTTTTTCGCAATTGCGCCAAGCACCTTTTCTGCAAGAGCCTTTCCTCCTCGCCCGCCTTTTGCCCGGATATTCGCGTGCGCAACGCAGATGCCCGCCTTGCCGCAAAGCTCCGCCACTTTTTTAAGCTCGGCTTTTGTGTCCGAAGGGAACTGGTTTATCGCAACCACCACTTCAACCCCGAACTTTCGCATGTTTTCCACATGGCGCGCCAGGTTGGGGAAGCCTTTTTCCACTGCAGCCACGTTCTCTTCCTTGAGGGATTCTTTTGCCACTCCCCCGTGGAACTTGAGCGCGCGGATGCTTGCAACCACCACCACTGCGCTTGGCAGGAAGCCCCCGTAGCGGGAGACTATGTCGAAATATTTCTCGGCGCCAAGGTCGGATGCGAACCCTGCTTCTGTTACCACGTAATCGGAAAGCTTGAGCGCCATTTTCGTGGCGATTATGCTGTTTGTGCCGGTTGCGATGTTCGCGAAAGGCCCGCCGTGCACGAATGCAGGGCCGCCTTCAATTGTCTGCACAAGATTCGGGTTGATTGCGTCTTTTAACAGTGCTGCCATTGCCCCGTCGGCCTTCAGGTCCCTAGCGAAAATCGGCTCGTCATTCCCGTTGTAGCCGACTATCATGCTCCCAAGCTTCGCCCGAAGCTCGCTTAAGTCGTTTGAAAGGCAGAATATCGCCATCACTTCGCTTGCCACGCTTATGTCGAATCCGTCCTCGCGCTCGTGCCCTGCCGGAAGGCGGGCAACCGTTATTTTCCTTAGTGCGCGGTCGTTTATGTCCATGCACCGCTTCCATGCCACTGAATTGAAGCCGAGCTTGTTGCCCTGATATATGTGATTGTCAATCATTGCCGCAAGAAGGTTGTTTGCGGTTGTGATGGCATGTATGTCGCCTGTGAAGTGGAGGTTTATCTCCTCCATGGGAAGCACTTGCGACCATCCGCCTCCTGCCGCGCCGCCTTTCACCCCGAATACGGGGCCGAGGCTCGGCTCGCGAAGCGCGCAGGATGCCTTCAGCTTCATCTTGCAAAGCGCCTGCGTGAGCCCGATTGTGACGGTGGTCTTCCCCTCGCCTGAGGGGGTGGGGGTGATTGCGGTGACTAACACTAGTTTTCCTTCAGGATTGCCCAGTATTTCCCTATAGTAGGAAGAGGGGACTTTTGCCATGAAATTCCCGTAATGGTGAAGGCGGTTTTTCGGTATTCCAAGCTTTGCGGCTATCCTGCTGATTGGCTTGAGATTTACTGATTGGGCTATTTCTATGTCTGAGGAGTAAGTTGCTTTTTCCGCCATATAATCAACACTCGCGTCTTCCAGTAGATTGAGCTATTCCTATATCTGAGGGGCAGATTGCTTTTGCCATGGAATCAATGCTCTGGTCGTCCGATAATACGGTGGCTAACTTTTTATATGTGGCGTTTTGCCATCGGATATTAGGGATAAACCCTGTTAATCGTACGCGGGAATGGGATTGCGTCGCGGATGTGGTCGAGGTTGAGCATCCACTTCACCAGGCGCTCGATGCCAAGCCCGAAGCCTGCGTGCGGGACCGAGCCGTATTTTCGAAGCTCAACATACCATTTGTAGTCTTCCTCGCGCATCTTCTGCTCAGCCATGCGGCTTGCGAGCTCATCATACTCCCAAATCCTCTCCGAGCCGCCGATTATTTCCCCGTGCCCCTGCGGCGCGAGAAGGTCTGCGGAAAGAACGGTGCCGGGCTTGTTCGGGTCTTCGCGCATGTAGAATGCCTTGAAGTCTTTCGGGTGGTTGTGCAAGAAAATCGGAATTTTGGTATCCTTTGTAAGCGCGAATTCCTCGTCTGCGCCAACGTCTTGCCCCCATTCTATCTTGAAGCCAAGCTCCTGAAGTTTCGGAATTGCTTTTTCATAGGGAAGCCGCGGGAAAGGGGCTTTCACTTCCAGTAGGTCTTTCGGGTCGCGCCCCACTGCAAGCAATAAGTCCGGGTGGTTTGTCGCCATCCTATGGCATACTGACTCGAGCATCTTTTCCTGTAGCTCCATGTTCATCTTCTGGCTAAAGAACGCCATTTCGGGCTCCAGGTGCCAATACTCTGCTAGGTGGCGGATGGTGCGGGAGGGCTCTGCGCGGAAAGAGGGCGCGAGTATGAAGACTTTTTCAAGAGAAGCTATTACTGCCTCGGAATAGAGCTGGCCGCTTTGCGACAAGTAGGCTGGCGAGCCAAAGTAGTTGAGCTCGAAAAGAGTGGAGCCGCCCTCGCACGCGCTCTTGGTCACTATGGGCGGAGATACTTCGTAAAAGCCGTCTGTGAAAAAGAACTCTCGCAAGTAGCGCGTGATATGGTCGCGCGCCTGCATTATTTTGGTGAGCTTTTGCGAGCGCAGCCAGAGATGGCGCACATCTAGAAGAAATTCGGTTGACTGGTCCTTGCTTATTGGGAAGGGTTCGCCTTGCGAGATAACTTCGAATTTGGAGGCTGAAAGCTCGAAGCCGCCTGGCGCGCGCTTGTCCTCCTTCACCGTTCCCTCCACCATCGCAGATGTTTCTATGAAAGAGCCTGATGCTGCTGCGAATGCCGACTCGCCTGCGATGTCTTTTTTCACCGCGCATTGGATGGTGCCTGATGAGTCGCGGATGACCAGAAAACAAAGACCGCCAGAGGTGCGCGAGCGGTGCACCCAGCCCCGTATCTTTACGGATTTGCCATTGTGGGCGCCGGCAAGAATGCTTCCAATCTGTACGAAATCCGTGCCCAAAGCGTCCATAAGACTACCCTGCGAGATGATTGATGAAAAAGAAATAAAAAGGGGAAGACTAGACCGCCACCGGCTCGCCTGGCACGCGCCTGAAAAGCTGCACGTCGCCGACATGGGGCGCACCCGATAGGAAGCGCACCAGGCGCTCTATCCCAAAGCCGCCGCCTGCGGACGGGGTGAGCCCGCCTTTTGCGAATTCTAGGTAAGATGTGAACTGGGTCTTGCCTATCCTGTCGGCGCCGATTCTGGAAATTATCCGCTCGAATTCGTGCTCCCGCTCCCCGCCAGAGAGAGCTTCGCCGAAGCCTTCAGGGTAAATGAGGTCGTAGTTTTTGTAGGTGCCAGGTCTTTCCGGGTCCTCGCGGTCGTAGAACTCGCGCTTGTGGGAAATCGCCCAGAAGGGGGATTTTGTTTCTTTTGATGCTGCGGGCTCCCAGTCAACGCCGTAGCGAGTGGTGAGCTCGGTTGTGGTGTAGCGGGGAAATGACGCCGTAAAACTGGGAAGCGACCTTCCAAGCTCGGAAAGCTCAGCCGCGCACTCTGTCCTGGTGGACTCCACCACACCGCAGATGAGCCCCTCCATGAGCGAGAAGACATCCTCCATTTTCGCGTGCGCGATTTCAAAATCGAGCTGCGAGAACTCGAAGAGATGCCTGCCGCTTTCGCCCCTTTTCGGGTGCTCGAGGCGGACGTTTGGCGAGAGGATGAATAATTTGTCAATCCCGCTTCGAACGGCTATCTGCTTGTGCAGAATCATCGACTGCGTAAGCGAGAGGCGCTGCCCGAGGTACTCGATTTCGCCTGTCTTTATCACGCTGCTCCCCGGGTCGGGGCCCAAAGGGTCGGTTATGGGCGAGAGCATGACCGGCATTAGCTGAGTAAAGCCGTTTTCATGGAAATAGTTTGCGCAGAAGCGAAGGGCATGCGATGTGAGTTTTGCGTATGCTTTTCTTTTTTCCATCCTTACCACCTTGTGATGGTGGTGATTGGGGCGCTATTAATAATTTATCCAAAAATAGTCGGATAAAATTCAAATAATAGGCAGATTTATAATGATTTATTGGATAATTTACAACTATGAAAGAAGCCTTCGACGAAATAGATGAAAGGATACTTGCCATCCTGGAAAAGAACGGGAAGGCGAAGATACACTTGATTGCGAAGAGGCTGGGCGTACCTTCATCGACTGTGCACCATAGGATAAAGAGAATGGAAAAGGCGGGCATTATCCGCGGCTGGGGCGTAATGAAGGATTACAAGAAACTGGGATTCGGGATAAAGGCGCATTTGCTTATTTTCGTGAATGTTTCCGATTTGAAGAAGCTAGGTAAGACGCAGGCGGACATCGCGCGCGAGCTTCTGAGGGTGCCCGGCGTTGCGGAGGCGGAAATAGTCACTGGTGAAGCAGACTTGCTGGTTACCGTGCGATGCTATGACATGGACGACTATCGGAAAGTGCTCCTTGACAGGATACAGGCGATAAACGGCATTGAGAAGACGAAGACGATGATGGTAATATCGGAGTGCTGAGTTCCAATCAGCCTAAGCAGGATTATTTACCATCCGTACTTTTCCGCTCTCGAGTTGCCAAGCGCATCCATTGCCGGCACAAAGCCTTTTGAAAGCAATTGAGGCGCGGTGAAAAGAACGCTTGCGCCGATTTTTGCCTTCTCTAGCGCAGAGATTTTCGTCAGGTCGCGCGGGATGATGTTTGCTATCCTGCCAAGCCGTAGATTTTTTCCTTGCCGCCAACTAATTTTGCGTAGTTGGGAAACTCGGCGCGCCAGAGTGATTCGTATTTTGAGAGCGAGGCTGCGGTTGTGTCGCCTTTTGCTATCGCTCCGGATGCAACCTGCGCCGCGAATTTGCCCGAGGTGAGCGCAAGCGAGGTGCCGCCCTCGAACATGGGAGAGGTGAAACCTGCCGCGTCGCCCACTAGCAATATCCCGTCTGCGTATGTTTTCGGATGGGGGCCTGAGCCCGGAATCATGCCGCCGAATGATTTGATGGTTTTCTTTTCGCGAAATCCGTATTCATCGATGAATTTTTCAAGATATTTTCGCGTGTTTGGCGGGTCATTGGTTACCAAGCCCACATTCGCGCGGCCGTTCCTTTTGGGAATTACCCAGAGGTAGCCATGCGGGGCAAGCGCGGGCCAGAGGAAGAAATCGATGAACCCGTCTGATTCGATTGGAGACATTTCGTATTGTAATCCTACCACTTTTTTTGGAGCGGGATTAAGCGAGAGCAAGCGGGAGGCAACGCCATCCACTCCGCTTGCGTCGATTATCAGTTTTGAGGAATAGTCGCCTTGCGTGGTGGTAATTTTCCACTCTTTCCCTTCGCCATCCAGAGAAAGCGAGGAGACGCGATGGCGGTTTTTGTAGGTTGCGCCCGCCTCCTGCCCGAGCTTTGCGATGTGCTGCTCGAATTTCTCTTTCTCAAGAGAATAACCAGGCTCGCGTATGAACGAAGTTGCGCGGTTGGGGAATACGACACGGATGCCGTCTAATTTGAGTGAGAGTACTTCATCTGGAAGCTCTATCCCAAGTCGTTGGCGCGATGCTTCGGAAAAGCACTCGCCGCAGTGCACCGGCTCGCCCACGCGTTCGTGCTCCTCGAATACTACTGCGCGCATCCCTAGCTTTGAGGAGAAAAGCGCAGAAGAGATGCCTGCAGGGCCTGCGCCGATTATCGCGATGTCGAATGATTCCATGCGAACCAAGTCGCTACTTTAGGGAATAAGATATAAAATCGGAACTATCCGCTAGGCGACTCTTCGAATCAGCGGCGGCTCGATTTTTTCCGGATCGAAGCCCTCCCCGCGCGCCATATCGCAGAACAGGCAGTCTGCCCGCCACAAAAGCTCGCGCCGTTCGCTTTCGGTTTTTTCCTCAGGCCTCTCAAAGCCGGAGATGATTGATTTTATCGCCGCTTCGCTGTACATCGGCTTGTTTGCGTTTCGCGCAAGGTGGTCGATGCGCATGGCAAGGTTCCACTTGCGGACGAAATCGGTGGTGTCGTTCAAGTGATGGTAGATTGCCGCGAAGCAGAGCACGGCTTCGCGCCAGTGCCCCTGGCTCACAAGGCACTCGCCGACTTTCCCAAGAATGTCAAGCCGCCGCCGGGCGTCATTCTCGTCGCGCAATGCGATGAAGAAATAATTGAGCGCTTCGGAATATTGCATATTCTTCGCCATGCACATGCCGGCAAGCACGAACATCTGCCTTGAGATCACCGGATTTTGCGATTCGTATGAAAGATCAAGCCATATTTTTGCTATCTCGCTGAATTCCTTTTCTTTTGCGTAGTGGCCGGAAATAAGATGGGCAAGATGCATCTTGTCTTCGAAGTTTTCCTCGAGTTTCAGCGCGGCTTCATAAGCGTGCCCTGCCGGCAGATGCCAGCGAAGGCGTGAGAACAGCTCGGCTGCGCGCATGAACTCAGCCTTTTTTACTTCGGTTTTGCTAGAGGATATTGCAATGTCAAAGCGGAGCTGCGCCGCCAGCTCTAATCTTCCCTCGGATTCGAACTGCTCGGCTTCGGCGCGGTACGCCGCAATGTACGCGCTTTCCGCCTCATCCTGCCGCCCAAGCTTTTCGAGAAGTAAGGCCGCACAATAGAATTCGGCTTTTCGAATGTGGCTGTCTTTAGATTCGCTTGCCGCCAAAAGATGCTCTTTGACTGCGTCTTCCAGGTTGCCCTTGTCCTCGCTCTTTTTCGCTGAATGCGCATGGTGCGTTTCAAGAAGATGATGATACCTTGATTTCAGCCATGAAATCGGATGGGCGAGAATTGTTTCGGATTCGGGAAGTTTGTCGGGAAAATTAGTTGGACGGCGAGAGATGGAGTTGTGAGATGTTCTGCCGGTTCTTGGAACCTGCTCCATCTTTATCCTCGATATCCGGTCGCCCCGGAAACTCTGCTAGCAAGTTCTCGGATGAAATTTATAAAGCGGATTGTGCGTTTCTGAAAGTTAATCTGACCTCGTGGGAGGGACGCCCCTGCCGGAAGCGACCGACGACCGGCAGGGGCAAAATGAGCACGATAATATGAATTTGTCAGTCCTCGTGGTGGTTCCACATCTGCCTTTTCTGGTTGAGGAGCTCCTTAGCAACTGAGAGAAGCTGCGTGCTTATGCGGAGCGCCTCGTCTGGCGAGAGCTTTATCGCCTGCTGCGAAACCGTGTTCATGAGGCGCAGCGTGATTATCCCATCGCGCGGGAAGCCGTTCTGCTCCGATGCCGGCTCGGACTCGAGGCGCAATGCGTTTCGGTGCGACTCGCCCTTCTCGTCCTTCCACCAGTGGATTATCTCCTCTTCGACTGTTGCCATGAGATGGGATTCCAAATGGCTGAATATAAAGCGGCGGAGAGTAGGATTCCGGTGGTTCCGGTGAAGAACCTCGGCCTAAAGGCCGAGGCTTCATCGAGGCTTTTAGGGGAAGACGCGCCTCGGTGCTCCTCCGTCGCCTTAAGTCAGCGGCTTCCGCACCGAGGTTCTTCAGTGAGCATTAGAAGTGTTGACAATATGCATTACGGCAGGAAAATAATGGTCCTGAAAACTGCGAGTCGCTTTAATCCCCGTGCATATCTGGCGCTTTCCCCTTCTTTCTATGGTAGAGCTCGAATTTGATCTGGGAATAGATGAAAAAGAAGAAACCCAGCGCTGCGAAAACCGCACCGAAAAAGCGCGTGACATACCAGGGGTTCTTCGCTTTTTCGTGGATGTCTTTTGCGTATGACTGTGAATATTCGAGGTTGCCCTCTTCGATGGTTTCGAGCCTGTTGCTAAGCTCAGTCGTCTCTTGCACGGAAGAATGCTTTTTTGAATAATCAAGGTAGTCTTTGTGGAATATGAGCTCGTAATGCACTGCGGTCCGCTCGCGATTGAGCTTGTAGTTCCAGTACTTGGCAAACTGCCTGCTGCCTATTATCGAATGCAACGACGGAATTTTGTTCACCACCCAGCTTCTGAGCCTGGAAAAAGGCGCTTCCGCCCCGATTGTGCATTCGGAAGAGGGAGCCGTTTTCATCGGATCGTAAGAACGCGTATGCCCGGCTTCGTGTGCCAAAACAGACATGAGCCATGTTTGATCGGTCATGCCCTTGGAAATTGATATGCCAATTCGCTTGTCCGGGCACTGCGCAGTCCCGGCCACGTTCCCGCCTAAATCTTGAGAAATTGCCAGGGTATCGATGTTTGAGAGGATGAAGATCTCCCATGTCGGGTAGGGGGGAATGCTGCAAGGAATGTCCATATTTTTGACTGCCTGCATTAGGGAATCTGCAGCGCGTTCGCCATCCTTGGGCAAAATCAGGTGAAATGCCTTGCGGGTTGAAGGGCATTTCCTTGCTGCGTAGGGAGTTGAGAGGACGCTCGTTTTTTCCACCATTGCCCGCTCAACCTGAAGAAGAGTTGAATCGAATTTGACTGAGCCGCCGCCGAAAGCTAGGACGCCGACCAGCAGCAAGGCAAACCCTATGTTGGTCTCGCGCGAACCGTCTTTCTTCGGCTGGTGTGCTCGCATATGCTAATTAGTTGTTAGAAGTGTTTAAAAGAGCATATTATTGGATATAACATGCAAAAACTGCGCGCAGATGAACAAAAAATAAGAAAGAAAAAAAAAGGAAAATGGAAACTCACTCCTCTTCGTCATCTTCCCAGTCTTCGTCGAAATTGTCCTCGTCGCCTTCGTCATCGCCCTCGTCTTCGTCCATGCTATGCATATTGAACATGTAAAGGTCGCGCATGTCACACCTCTTTGCGTGTATAAAAAGGAAAAAGTATATAAAGGAAATCCCGTTCCCTCGAAAGAGGGGAAACGGCAGGATTTTATAGGTTGGGCGAGAACTTCAAAACGAGGTGGGGAGATGGGAGTCCTGGACACTTTGACAGGGGTGGAAAACACGCTTCTTGCCATCGGACCGATAGTCTCAGTAATACTTATCGTGCTTGGCGGCCTTGCCTATGGCCTTGCGCAAACCCAGCCGTCCGACCAGAGGGGCAAGTATGTTACCACCGCCTATGCGCTCATTATCGGGGGCGTCGTGGTTGCGGCCATAACAGGTGCGGCAAGCCTGATTGCATCCAACTCGGCAACGCTGCTAAAATAGGGAAACGGAAAAATAGGCAGCGCATACCTGCTTAATCGAGTATAGTGTATTTGCTCAGGTAGATTTGCGTCTGAAGCACTATCAGGAAGGGCATCAGGACGAGCGAGTTTATCAAAAGAACGCCCAGTGAGCCGATTTTGTGCGGCAGCACGCTTAAAAAAACAAAATCGAGCGCACAAAGAAGCAGGAATGATATTGCCAGCCAGAGCATGAAATAAGGGAACTTTGCAAAGAACATTCCGAATGACTTTTGCGCAGCGCGGAAGGGGCGAAGCTCGTCTATCACCAAGCCAGCCGGCGCGTAGAAGAGAGGAAGCCAGACCAAAAGCGAAAGCAGGGGGGCAAGCCACGACTGCACGCCAAGCTCGAATGTGAGAAGCTGTATGATGAGAAGGGCTATCGTCCCAAGAAGGAAAAGAAGGAACACGTTGAGGGTGTAACCGGTTATCCCTTTCATTACCTCGGTGCGGATGTTGGTCGAGGTTCGCTGGGACTTTATCACTATGTTGATGTTCACTATTGCAAACGAAATAAGGTAAAGCGAAGAGAGAAGCCCTATCAGGATGATGCCAAGCTCCATCGCGGTAAGGTCGGGTATGCTCCCTGTGCGAAGGAAGGTGCCGCCAAGCGCCGAGAATACGGGCGTATTTATCAGAAGAGGGATAAGCACACCGAAGAGCGCGGGAATTGCAAAAAAGGATATCAGCTTTATGTTTTTCCTGTAAGCCGCAAACGAATGGGTGAGTATGTTTTCTGCCATATGGCGCTTTTTGATTTTATTCTTATAAATGTAGCACCCGGAATTTTTTCCATGAGGCATCCCGCGGTTTCAGGCGCATTCTACACGGCTAATGATAGTGAGCTGCGGCGCGAGGTGAAAGAGTACCTGTCAGATGCCGCGCTGCAAGTCGAGAAAAAGGAGAGGTTAGCGATTGTCTGCCCGCACGCAGGGTATGTTTACTCAGGGAAGACGGCTGCGTTTTCATTTGCCTCGTGCTCTAATTGGGAAAAGAAAGAGATAACCGCGATAATAATAGGGCCGAACCATACCGGCATGGGGACGCCGATTTCCGTGTCGAACGAGGACTGGAAGACGCCGCTTGGAGCAGTGACGTGCGATTCCGCGCTTGCGGAAGAGATTGTGAAGCGCTCGAAAATTGCGAAGAAAGATGAAATCGCGCACATCCGCGAGCACTCCGTTGAGGTGCAGCTGCCGTTTTTGCAGGTGTGCTGCCCGCATGCTGCATTTGTAGGCATTTGCATGGGCGTGCAGGATGCTGCCGCAGCGGAAGATTTGGGCAGGGCGATTTACGAGGCTGCAAAAGCGCTCAAGTGCGAGATTGTGGTGATTGCCTCGTCTGATTTTACCCATTATGAATCTGCCGATTCAGCTAAGAAAAAGGACGGCGCGGCGATTGATTTTTTGAAAGAATTGGATTGGAAATCATTTGAGAAAAAAGTGGATGGAGAGGACTTGTCAATCTGCGGGCATGGCCCGATTGCAGCCGCGATGCATTACGCGAAACTCGCAGGAGCAAAGAAGTGCGAGCTTCTCAGGTACACGAACTCAGGTGAGGCGAGCGGGGACTTTGAGCAGGTGGTTGCCTACGCTGCGCTTGCGATGTCAAAATGAATGATTAGCGCGTCCTTGATTCGTCTATGTAGTTGGTTGTGCTACCTGCCTCACCAAAAGGCGGTTCCTTATAACCGTAAGCCACATTAGATACTCTGCCTGATTCATCAAAAAATATTTCACGCAAAAATGTTGGTTCTGTTGGGGCAAATACGCCTATTTTGGCTTTATCCGATATTGCCTGCGCTATGTTTCGGTAGTTGCCAGCGTTCCAAATATTGCCCATGTACTCGCGTGTTTTCAGGAAATTTGGCTGATACTCTTCCTTGCCTGTGGAGCATGAGATTAGGATTGCTTTTGCATCATTGTTAAACATGCTTGCCCAATCCTCCATCATATAGCCTCCGAGCTTGTTCCCGTATGGCGGCAAAAATGCATCTTTCATCCCGCTTTCCTCCAACTGGGGGAAAAAATCCGACCTACTAAGATGAGACTGGGGGGTCCATTCGTCCCCAAATAACATCCCATCTTTATGGCCATGCGCGACAAGCACAAGAAGGTCGTATTTTACCGGCTCACCATTCATCTGCAGAAGCCCGTTATTGAGAAGGCGTTTTTCCACCTCGGCATCGGTTTCGGATTCGCATAGCATTATGTTGTAGCCGTGGTCGATAAGAGGCTCGATACTGTCTTGCATACGTGAAAATGCCCCGTTCCAATCGCTTTTGCTAACTACAATGAGAGCATTTTTTATCGGAAAGCCGTTTCGCTCACCCTCGGAAAAACCCGGCTCGATGGCGGTTCGATAAACATTTTCAATTATCTTTGGAGTATAACGATAGTAAAACTCTATGCCCCGCTCTTCAAGCACTCGAAGGATATCCTTTATCTTGGATATTTTCTCATCATCTGTCCTTAGGCTGGAAACGCAATCCATTTCAACTGCCAGGCAGACGAATGCCGCATCCTTGCCTTTGAAAGAGCCCGCCTCTATTAGATGCTGAGCATCAAAAAGCGCTTGCGCCCATTCTGAAGGCAACTCACAGTGTGCTGCGTAGTCGAAAGAGGCAAACGCAGATGAAATCCATGTTTCCTGGTAAGGCTTTATTTCTGGACTTCCAATGGCGCTTGCGATTGATCTGAACGCGGATAGGTATCTTTCCTTGTTTTCTAGAACATATGCATAATACGGATTATCCTTACGAAATTCATCACGCTCAATCAACTTCTTAGCAGAGTAGCTTCTTCCGGAAGGAAATAACTTATCAAGAGCGTAGCTAACTGGCAGCCACATAAACCTAAAAGCCGCATCTGCGTCCTTGCCCATAATTTTTGCAACATCAATGAAAAATTGCGGTTCTTTTTCAAAAAAACTGTTTATTCGTTCATCAATAATCAGGTAGTACACTGTATCAAAGGACGATAAAGAAAGTAATTCCATTGTTTCTTTCCTGTGTCTCTGAAAATATGATAATGTGTCTGCAACAATGTAGTCGTCTGGAAAATTATTGTCGTACCAAGCTTTGCCTAAAATGCGCACAAACTCAATATCTGCTTTTTTGAAAACATCGAGGAGTCCATCACGACTAGATTTGGACCGGCCGAAACCGTTTCGGTAAGCATCATCATCTAATATAAAAAGGCCGAATGCATTATCCTTGATTTTGGAACTGGGGCAAAATTTCAAGAATTCCACGAAATTCTCAGGGCGTTCAACGAATGCCTTTGCAACTTCCGGGTCAGAAAGAATCCCGAAAGAATAGGCGGCTCCGGAAATCTCAAACTGAGAGCGCCCTTTATCCGGCATAGCATCAAATACGCCCGATTCTAGAAACTTTTCAATGCGCAATACATAATTTGCATAATCCGCGTCTGGCGCCGTGCCTGCTGATTTTTGAATCTCTTGGAGTGCGGATGCCACGGCATCTATTTTTGAATCGAGTCTGGCTTCGTTAAGAAGGTCACTGTTGAGCCCTACTTCGGAAGCAAGATTGTCTTGCGCAAACTGGAAAAGATACTTGGCAAACACCGATAATGGATTTGAATTTTTCCACCTGCCGCCATGAAGCGGATCAGAATCATTTGGTGGATCGCTATTCACAAAGACCCTGGCAATCGAGAGATCGACCCCTTTTTCAGCGAGCTTGGCTGAAAGGCGCCTGGCAACTTCTTTTTCAGTCAAAATGTCATGGAGAAAGCCGTTCTGTTGGCTCTTTAGAGGCTTTGCTTGCGGCTGAATGGATTCTTCTGTTGGCAAAACCTTAAAGCTGGGCTGCGCCATGTTTCAGATATGGAACGAAATGAATAAAACTAGCTATCAAACCGAACAGGCTCAGCTCTCCACGGATATTTTGCGTAGATTATCTTCCTGTGCTGGAAAACGAAGTCTCCGCCGTCATCATCGGGCCGAACCATACAGGCATGGGAACGCCCATCTCCGTGTCCGTGGATGAATGAAAGACGCCGCTTGGCATTGTAAAATGCAATTTCTCGCTCGCTATTTCAAAGTAATACTCTTTTAAACATATCTAAACACAATTAACACATGCGATTCTTCAAGCGCCAGAAGGAGCTATACGGAAAGCCCGGAACTGCCACGAATAGAGGCAGCTGGGAAAGCAAGCTCCCACTTCTTGAGAGGCCAAACAGGCTTGTTTGCCTGCTTTTGGCGGCATACATCGTCTTTGCTCCAATGAAACTGCGCTGCGTAAAGGCAATTGAGAGTGACAAATGCGAAAAGCCGAAAACAGAGGAAGTCTTACACTTAAAAAATGCAGATGCGGCGTTTGCAAGGCAGTTGCTTGAAAACAAGGAGCCCATGAGCGAGAAACAGGTACTGAAATACTTGGATGAAAACCTATACTGGGTGGCTGTAAAAGACTCGTCTGGTGCAAAGAACAACGGCACTGCCTTCCATATGGGAAACGGCTATTTCCTGACCGCGATGCACGTTGCCGAAGACGCTTTTTACGTCCCGGTCGTGCTGGTGAATTGCAAGGAGAGCGTTAGAGGCACCCCGAAGGAATACACATTTGACGTCGTGCTCATGAACAGCCAGATTGATGTTGCGCTTATCAGGGCAGACAGCACGTTCGTGCCGCAGAAAAAGCAATTGCAGCCGGCAATATACGACGGCTGGGTCTGCTCCGGCGACACCCTTGATTTCTATATGAACGGCGTTCATGGGAATCCGATCATCGAGGTGGACGCGCCAAAAACAGAACTGAAGGCAGTGTGCGATGGGGATACGCTTGTCTGGGCCACTGCGGAGTCCAAGAATGGGCGTTATCTGCGCATAACAGGGAGGGCATTCAACATTGGATATGGCAAAGAGAGCGATTTTGTCTATGCAGAGCAGGACAGCACCAGCTGCTTTAAGGACAACTCAACCGTGCTTGCGTACAATGGCAACTCCGGCTCGCCGATGTTCCTGTGGAAGAATGGCGGATATTGCCTTGCAGGAATCATATGCGCTGCAAGGTCTTCGCAAAGCCTTGTTTCGCTGTATGAAATGGAATTTCAGCTGGTTGCAACTGAATTCGGAAAGCCGGAGTACCTGAGGCTCTTGCTCGAGGAATATGTTGCAAAAAAAGAAGGCGGCAAGCCTTAGTCCTCAAACCGCACCGGCTCCGCCCTCCAGGGGTATTTCGCATAGATTATCTCCCTGTGCTGGAAAACGAATTCCCCTCCCTTCTTTGAAACCTCCTTTGTGAAAAGGAACTCGTACCGCCCACCAACCTCAGAGTGGCAGGTGAAATGAAGGGAAAGCACGTTTTTCTCTCCGCCGAAGGAATCCCTGACGAACTTGCCTATGTCGATCCTCCTGCCTGCGTTGGTGCGCGTGCCGGAAACGTCTATGTGCTTCTCGTCAATCACCAAGGGCTTTCCCGCTATGCGAAGAACCGCACGAAGGTCGTAAATAGGGTGCTTTATCGCCGATAGGACCAAAAAGATGCTTTCGCCCTTGCTCTCGATTTCCCAATCAAGTATGGGGCGCACGGCAAGCTCAAGGTGCGCGATTTCGTCTTCCCTTTTTGAGGTCGCGCTGAAATACGCGTAGTAAAGAAGAGCAAGCGTCGCGACCGTGGTGAGCGCCTGTATGTAGACGCGAGCGGATTCTGCGTCCATGCCCCCTGTATTGAAGATGAAGATGACGATGACAAGAAGCGCCAGCATGATGACAACTAGGAGGTAGATGTATTTTTCGAACAGCCATTCTCGTACGCGCATGGCGGATTTTCTGCAAAGGGATTTAAAAAGAGCTTTCCTAAGCCTTTCGGGTGCGATATGGCAAGGAAAATGGCTGCTATTGACATACGAAGCAGGAAAAAAGACCACGTGGATTCGGCACGGAAAAAGGATGTCGAATACGAAATAGGCGCTGGCTTTTCGGATGTGCGCTTTGTCCACAACTCGCTTCCCGAGCTTGACTTGGGCGAGATTGATCCCACGTGCCGGATGTTCAAAAAGAGGCTTTCCTCGCCGCTTTTGATAGTTGCGATAACAGGGGGCTACTCTGAAGCCGAAAAAATAAACCTGACACTTGCAAAAGCGGCAGAAGAGGAGCAGGTCGCATTCGGCTTGGGCTCGCAGCGCGCCATGATTGAGAAGCCGGGGCTTGCTTCCACTTACAAAGTCAGGAAAGTGGCGCCAAGCATACCGATTATCGGCAACATCGGCGGCTGCCAGCTTGAGAAGTACGGGGTGGAAAAAGTGCGCGAGGCGCTGGAGGCGGTTGAGGCGGATGCGCTTGCGGTCCACTTGAACCCCTTGCAGGAGATCTGCCAGCCTGAGGGAGACAACCGTTTTAGTGGGATAGCGCAACAGCTTGGCGTGTTTGCGCGCGATTTGGGCTTGCCGGTGATTGTGAAAGAGACCGGCGCTGGGATAAGCCGCGAGTGCGGGTTGGAGCTTTCGCGCGCAGGAATCAAGATGGTGGATGTCGCAGGCGCGGGCGGAACCTCCTGGAGCAAGGAGGAATACATCAGAAGCGGGAAGGAGCCCGTGCTTTCGGATTGGGGCAACCCGACTTGCGAATGCATTGCAACTTGCTCCGATGTAATAGAGGTAATAGGAAGCGGAGGGGTGCGAAGCGGGCTTGATGCTGCAAAGGCAATTGCGCTTGGGGCATCTTATGCGGGCGCTGCGCTGCCGTTCATCCGCGCTAGAAATCCGCAAGCTGAAATTGCGCGGTGGAAAGAGGAGCTGCGCCTCATCATGCTTCTTTGCGGCGCGGATGATTTGGCTTCGCTGAAAAGCGCGAAGCTTGTGGTAACCGGCAGGACCGCGGAAGCGATGGGAAGATTGGGCATCGACCCTGGCAAGTACGCAAAAAGGTAATTGAATGCCGACACTCGAAGAGACAATCCGCAAGCACACGCTGAAAAACGCGCACGACTACAAATTGGCAATACCTGCGAAAATAATCGGCAAGGTGATTGGCGAGCACCCCGACTGCAAGGCGGACATGAAAGGGACGATGAAGCTCATCAATGAGGAGGCAAAGAGAGTCAATGCGCTAACACATCCGGAAATGGAAAAGGAGCTTTCTGAATTCACGTTTGAAGAGAAGAAAGAGGAGAAAAAGGAAATCGAGCTTCCGTCCGCAATGCAGGGGAAAGTGGTGACTCGATTCCCCCCTGAACCGTCAGGCTATCCGCACATAGGGCATGCGAAAGCGGCTTTCCTTGATTTCGAAGCAGCGCGCAATTATGGGGGGAAAATGCTCCTTAGATTTGATGATACCAACCCGGAGAAAGAGAAACCCGAGTATGTTGAAGCACTGAAAGACGGGCTTCTCTGGCTGGGAATTGACTGGGCGGAGGAGACATATACTTCGGACAGGATGGAGGAATTCTATACTTACTGCGATGAGATGTTCGTAAAGTATTCTGCTTATGTGTGCACCTGCACTGCGGAGCAGGTGAAGAAAAGCAGGGAAGAGATGAAGGCATGCGACTGCTCCGCGCGCGAGCCGCAGGAGAATATGGGGCTGTTTCGAAAAATGAGAGACGGCAATCGTCCGAAGGACGATTGCGCCCCTTCGAGTAAGCTCGAAGCGGGGGGGAAGATGGAAGAAGGGGAAGCAATCGTGCGATTCAGGGGCGAAATGAAAAGCGAGAATACTGTTATGCGCGACCCGACACTTTTTCGGATTATAAAAAAGGAGCATTATAGGCAGGGGGCGAAATACACCTGCTGGCCCTCGTACGATTTTGCAGCGCCCATAATGGATTCGCTTGAGGGAGTCACGCATGCAATGAGGACAAAGGAGTATGAGTTGAGGAACCCTTTGTACTTTGCAATCCTCAAAAAGCTCGAGCTTCGCGCGCCCCAGCTAATCGAATTCTCAAGGCTTTCGATAAAAAATGCGCCGATTTCAAAGAGACTGATAACTCCGCTTATCGAAAGCGGCAAGGTTTCAGGCTGGGACGACCCGCGGCTGCCTACCCTGTCAGCCCTGCGGAGGAAAGGGATTCTGCCAGAGGCAATAAAGGAATTTGTGCTCTCCTTCGGGCTTTCGAAAGTGGAGTCCGAGCCCAATTGGGATAAACTTCATTCGCTGAATCGGAAGATTCTTGATGAAAGAAGCATGAGGAGATTCTTTGTGAGAAGCCCGGTGCCACTTAAGGTGGATGGCGCGCCTGCTAAAGAGGCGGTGCTCAAAAACCACCCGGGAAAGTCAGAAGTGGGCGAGCGGAAATTGGCTGCTGGAAATGAATTTTACATTGCTGGTCCTGATGCCGATGCTTTGCAGGTTGGCGAGCTTTTCAGGCTAAAGGAGCTTTACAATGCGACTCTTCTAAGCAAGGAAAACGGCGCGCTTGTGGCAAAATACGAGGCTGATGAAGGAATTGCCGCGAAGAAGCTCCAGTGGGTGCCGAAAGAAACGGCAGTTGCCTGCAAGGTGAAAGTCGCGAAGGATTTGTTTGATGAAGCGGGCAACTTTGTGGCAGATAGCTTGGGCGAAGATATTGGCTTTTGCGAAGCATCCTGCCGAGAGCTTGAGCGCGGCGCGATTGTGCAGTTTGAAAGGTACGGCTACGCGAAGCTGGACGCGAAAGAGGAGAACGGGCTCGTGTTCATATTCTCGTGCTAGCTCGGCTTGCCTGCCCGATGTGTTCTCGTATTCTTGTACCTGGAATTTTGCCTCTTTACCTTTGCTCGGCCATTATCACTATGTCCGAAGTGTTGCGAAGCGCGATTGAGAAGCCCGGCTCCGAGCCTATCACGATTGTCTCTTTCCCCAGCTCTTTTGCCTTCACCAAAACAGGGCGGAAGTCGATGTCCCTAGTCATGAGCGCTATTACCTGCACGTGGGGGTTGTAGACCTGCACCATCGCCTCCACGGCCATTGTGACATCCACGTCGCCGGTCGTGATTATGGGCTCATAACCCTGGTTGGTCATTGCCTCGATGAGCTTGTCGGATGCGTACTGGTCGAGGAATATTTTCGAAACTTTTATCGTGCCGTGCTTTTCAACAGCCTTTCGCACCTGCACCAAGTCAAGGCGGACATCCTTGCGGATGACATTCGGGCCGTCGATGAGAAGCGCGATGTTTTTTCCAGGGCTTTTTTTCTTGAGAAGGGACTTGAATTTCTCGAAAACTGTGTCTGTCATTTTACCACCCGTCATTTTATCTTGAAGAATTCGGCTGTGTTCATAAGCGTCTGCGCGCGAACCGCATCTTCGTCAATCCCCTTTATTTCCGCAATCATTTTTATAGCTTGTATAGTATCTGAGGGAGACTTGCCGATGTAGGGCGCGTCTGATTCTGCAACAAGCTTTTCAAGCGGGAGGTCGCGTATGGATTTCTTCCGCTCCTTTCCAGATATAGGGGGAATTGAGACTATTCCTTTGCCGGTTGCGACAGCCTGCGCGGCAAGCTCCGCAGGGCCGGAATAGCAGTGGAGCATGAAATTTAGGTTGAAGTTTGAAAGTATTTCGAGGCACTCGCTTTCCGCATCTCGCGAGTGGATGACTACTGGGAGATTCATGCGCTCGGCAAGCGAGAGCTGGGAAATGAAGCACTCATGCTGGAAGAAGCGCTCCTCCTGTGTTTTTGCCCAGTGGTAGTCAAGCCCGATTTCGCCGATCGCAACCAGCTTCGGAAATCGCACGATTTCGTTCTCCCATTCCACGAGGTATATTTTGATGTCGGGATGCTTCATCGCCTCCTGCGGGGCTATGCCTGCGCACAAATATACATTGTCGTTTTCGCTTGCCACTCGGGCGTTTTTCCTGTTGCTGTCTGCAGAGTAGCCCGAAGTTATGTGGAGTATTTCGGGTAGCGCCCCGCCCGGACAGCAATCCATATGGCAGTGTGCGTCCGCGAATTGGTAAACCGGCATGGAAAACACCGTACGATGAATTTGAGGCGCGGGAGGATTACTTGAACCTGCGGCGCGCAAGATGGTCGTGGGCAAGCATGCCTTTCTCAATCTGCTTTACCGCAAACACCAGCACCAGCATGAGCAGCAATGAAAGAAGGGATGATACTATCAATAGCCAGTCGGCAGGAACGAGCTTGAAGATGTCAAGCAGCTGAAGGAAGCAGAATAAAATGGTTGTGAGGAACATCGCGTTGAGTATCCTCGAAAACGAACCCGACTCGCGGCGTATGACAAGGGGAAATAGCATCTTGAGAAGATAGGCTGCCAGAAGAAAGCTCGCAAACTCCAGATAGAACGCTGCCATCGCAGTGTTGTCGTACATGCCCCTTCTCTCCCGCCCACGGCTTATATTGTTATCGGTGAAAACCGCTTCATGCGACTGTTTATCGCAATCAAAATCCCGAAAACCGCGCTGCCCGGCATAGCGCGGGCGTCTACCCTGCTTGAGGGCAGTGGCGCGAGGATTCTTCCCGCTGAGAACTTGCACATCACGCTGAAGTTCATAGGTGAGGTGTCGGAGGGAAAAGTGGCTGGGATAGAGACTGCGCTGTCGGCCATCTGCTTCAGCCCCTTCAACGTCACGCTTTCCGGCGCAGGCGCATTCCCAACCGAAAAATTCCCGCGCGCGATTTGGCTTGGCGGGAAGTCCGAGGGCGCGGAAGAGCTGGCTGCGAAAGTTGAGAGCGCAATTTCATTCCACGGTTTGAAAGACGAGAAATTCGCGCTTCATCTCACGGTCGCGCGCTCGAATGGGGATGCTAAAATAGGCGAATTCGTGCGGAACACGAAAAATGTCGGCTCGTTTGAAGTACGCTCTTTTTTCCTGATGAAAAGCTTCCTTTCAAAGTCTGGCGCGGCTTATGCTGTTGTGAAGGAATTTACCGCAAAAGAGAGCTAGCCGCATGCGAAATTGCCGGCAAGTGATGCCCTTGCCCGCTTTAGGCTAGGTCGTCTTCCGTCCCACAATCTTTTCCATGTGGTCGGCAGGGAAGTCGAAGAGGAGCGCGTCCGCAGAATCAAATGAAATGAACACCGGATCGCCATTGCGGAAGCTCTTGCCAAAACCCATCCGCTTCACGATTATTTCGCCGAAGTCCGATGCAATCTCGTAGCGTATCTTTTCCCCCAGGAAGCGGCGCATGCTGATTCTGCCTTTCACGAAGTTCTTGTGGAAGGGCTTGTTTTTTGTGACCACTATTTTCTCCGGGCGGATGACCACGACCGCCCTGTTAGCTTTATGCGTGAGGCGCGAGGAATCGGATGAGGAAAGGTCGAAGGATTTGCCCAGGAAATGCCCGGATGTTTTCTTTCCGCTGCGCGTTATTTCGGCTTCGAAAAAGTTCGCCTCGCCAATGAAGTCTGCGACAAAAAGGCTGATTGGCTTGAAGTACACTTCCTCAGGTGTGCCGGTCTGCATTATTTCGCCGCCGTTCATGACCACGATTGTATCTGCGGTGCTCATGGCCTCCTCCTGGCTGTGCGTGACATGTATTGCGGTAAGCCCTAGTTTTTTTACAAGCTTGCGAAGATCGGAGCGGAGCTCCTCGCCGATTTTTGCGTCAAGCGCTGAAAGCGGCTCGTCAAAAAGAAGGACGGGCGACTGGGATGCAAGCGCGCGAGCGAGCGCGACTCGCTGCTGCATGCCACCTGAAAGCTCAGAGGGCTTTGCTTTTGCACGGTCAGAAGGGAATTTCGCAAGCGTAAGCATCGCGCGCGCTATTTCCCTGGTCTTTTCAGGAGGAAGCTCGCGCATCTGCGGGCCATATGAAACGTTTTTTTCCACTGTGAGGTGGGGGAACAGCGCATAGTTCTGGAACATCATGCCGACATTGCGCTCTTCAATCGGAAGGCAGGTGATGTCCTTGTTGCCGATGAACACCCGCCCCGAGCTTGGAGGGTAAATACCAGCAATGGACTTGAGAAGAGATGTTTTGCCGCAGCCTGACGGGCCGAGCAGCACCACATAGTCCCTATCTTTGACCGTCAGGTCGACTTTGTGGAGCGCGACCACGTTGCCCGGAAAAACCTTGGAAACGCCCTTGAGCCTAACTTCAGGCATGTTTAACACCTCTCCTCATTATTATCAGCAATATGAACGAGATTGCGAAAAGGATGGCGCAGGCGACCGCCGCTTCGGACAGGTTGTTCGCCTTTACAAGATTAACTATAAGCACTGGAACGGGAGTTGCGGTTTTTGCGACCGCAAGCGTGGCCCCGGTTTCACTGATGCTGCGCATGAATGCCATCACCAGCCCGGCAAGAACGGAAGGGAGTATGATCGGCATGGTGATTGTGCGAAGTATCCTAAATGGGCTTGCGCCAAGCGTTGCCGCCGCCTGCTCGAGGTTCTTGTCAAGCTGCGAGACTGCCGCTGAAACGGGAGTCACTATGTAGGGATATGTGAATGAAAGGTGCGCAAGCGCAATCACCAATACCTCCGGGAAATTGAAGCCCGCCCAATAGAGGGCAAGAGAGAGGCCGAGTGCGGAGGTAGGAACAACGAGCACCACTTCGTTCATTGTTTCGAAAACCTTGCCCAGCCCGAATTTGTTCCGGCCTATGAGCATTGCCATGCAAAAGCCGAAGAAGAGGTTCACAATTGTGACTGCTGCCGCAACTCCGAATGAGAGGAACAGGCTGTCAAAGATTATTGCCATCTGTCCTTGTGCAGGCAGACCGTTCATCTGGAAAAGGAAGATGAAAAAGAAGAATGATGGAAGGAGAATGATGAGGAAGAAAAAAAGAAGGACGGCGGAATCCTTGATTCGTGAGAGGCAGCAAAGGCGCGCTTCCACTTTCGGGGAAAAGCCTCGGAATGAGAATGACATCCTGCCTGCAAGGTATTTTGATAGGAATAGGAAGGCGACTGCGCAGACAATCAGGATGACCGAGGTGGATATTGCGCCTTGCATGTCGCCTGCGTTCTTGTAAGCCAGCACCTGCGCAGGCGCGGTAAGCGCAAGGCCTGCGACCATCATGGTGGCGCCGGTTTCGCTAAGGCTTCTCGTGAATGCGAGAATCGCGCCGATTATCACCGAGGATTTCACAAGCGGGAGGGAGATTGTCCGAAAAACCGTGAACATGTTCGCCCCAAGCGAGCGGCCGGCTGTTTCATAGACGCGGTCAAGCTCCTCGAATGCAGCGGAAACGGTGCGCACTACGTAGGGAAAGATGAATGCGGTATGAAGCGCGACTATCAGCCAGAAGCCCTTCTCAAGAAGATTGAGGCCGTACTGCGAGCCCCAGAAGAGATAGATTGAAAACCCGAGCGCGGACGTCGGCATGATAAGCGGCATGTCGACAAGCGAATCAAGAATCTCCTTTCGTATGCCGCTACACCGCGAAATAAGCCAGGCAAGAGGCACGCCGAAAAGGACGGAGAGGGAAGTTGAGACAAGCGCGATTTGAAATGAGGTTGCAAGCGCGTTTACTACCGACTCGTCAAAGCGTATGTTGAGCCCGTGTATAAGGATGAAAACGGCTGGAAGGAATACGAAAAATAGGAAAAACAGTATTGCCGAAGCGTAAAGCGCATTTGAGATTGCGCCGTTCTTTGAGAAGCTATCGATTTTTCTGCCGATAAGTTTAAGCATGCAAAAATGCCCTCCCGAAAAAGTGATGAGGAATAAAGATTTAAGAATAGTGGGGACAAGGTAAGCTGGCAGCAGGCTAAGCCTGTTGAAGCGCGATGAAGCACCCGCATTGTTGAGTGGAAAGATGAAAAAGGGAAAAATCGATATTGTGCCTGCGATACTTGTCAAAAGCCGCGCTGAGTTCGAAGCGCGCTTGGCGCTGGTTGCGCCCTTTGTCTCGCGCGTGCAGATAGACATAATGGATGGCAAATTCGTGCCGAACAGGACGCTCCAGCCGGAAGAGTTCCCTCCACTTCCCGCCAATCTTGAGGCGGAATACCATTTGATGGTGGAGAATCCGCTTGACTATGTGCGCAAGATTGGAAAAAAAGGCGCGATTTATGAGATACACGTGGAAAGCGTAAAGGATGTTGGCGCGGCAATAGTTGAAATAAAGAAACTTGGGGGGAAAGTCGCGCTTGTGATTTCGCCGGATACTCCTGCTTCCGCGGTCGAGCCATACCTATCGAAAATAGAGCACGTGCTTGTGATGACTGTTTATCCCGGCTTCTCGGGGCAAAAGTACTTACCTTCGATGGAGGAGAAGATGCACCGGCTTTCCGCACTCGGCGCGATTGTCGAAGTGGACGGCGGGATTGACATTGGCACCGCGCGCTCTGCCGCGAGGGCGGGCGCAACGTTCCTGGGGGTTGCCTCGGGAATATTCGCAAAGCCCGACATGAAGAAAGCGATTGAGGAAATGAAAAAAGACGCTGAAGGATAGGGCGCAACACCCTGGTTTTTATTTCCATCTATAAATAGACAATAAGCATGGGAAAGCTAAACGGGCCAAGAATTCTTTTTGTAGCTGATTTTGACGGTGCGCTGATAAGGACCAATACAGACACGCTTATTTTTCAGAAGCTGAAGCCCAAGATGGACTGTGTGGTTGATTCCCTCAAGCGGGCGAGGGAAGAAAACATCCGGATGGTTGAAAAAGATGGACTTATCCCCGTAGTCAAAGAATCCGGAGGGACCATATGGAAGAGCCATTCCCTGTTGAGGGGGGATGGGTATCATGTCAGCTGGGATTATGATGCTCCGAAAATCGATTTATCTCCTGAAGACCTGAGAACCGTAATCTGCAGGAGAGTCAGCCATTATTATGGAAGGCGCAATCCAGTGCCAGCAAGGGAATTTTTCTCAGCCCTGATGCCAAGTGACGAGCAAATCCATGAGATCGGGGAGATGAAGGACGCGTGGACTGCGTATGAAGAGCTTTTTCACCGGTATCGTGAAGAAAAAATCACGCAACTGGCATTTCATGAGTTCATAGATGCAGTTATCTCCAAGCGGTTCAAATATTCGGACATAGAGAAGGCTTCGCACGATATAGCCGAAAACGATATTCGCGATGGTGTGAAGGATCTTTTTGAAATATTGTGCGGTAATGGGGCGCACATCGCCATTTGCTCATACTCCTACATCAATACTGTGCAAATCGTGCTCAAGAAGCTGATATCCCAGCACAAGAGATACCAAAAAAGCCCATCGCGCAACGATCCGATAGGAAGCATAGTTGCAAACAAAATATACTGCAATGACTTGAATGCGCAGAACATAACTGGCATTATGCACGTGGTAAACAAATGGGAAACACTCGATTCCAAGCTTACAGACGTGGCTGTTATAGAGAAAGACACCAGTGGAAGATACTGTTACAGCATTGGCTACGAGGATGATTTGAACAGCCTTAAAGAGATGCAACCGCGCTTCAATACGTCCATTTTGCTTATAAAGGACAAGAATCGCGAATTAACTGCAGAGGGCATTAAGGCGGCAAGCGGCTTGACGTTTAATGGAGATATCAAGCTCGAAGTTTGCTATGAGTCATTCACGGGCGGGATCGGCAGGGTTGCAGAAGTGGTCGAAAAAACCATCAATGAAATGGAAAAAAAGGCAAGACTGCCTTAGGCGCCCGGGATAAGCGGAAAACGCAGCCGTTTTTTAAATCCTGCCTGCGCTTAATTTCAAGAGGAAGGCAGATGTCATGAAGCTGAAAACCACAAAGGAACTCGCGCTGATGGCAAACACTCTTCGCCAGGACATAATCAGGATGCTCGTGCCTGCGGCATCCGGGCATACTGCCGGGCCTCTTGGCATGGCGGATATTTTCTCTGTTTTGTATTTTCATGAAATGAATTACGATTCCAAGAAGCCTGACTGGGGCGAGCGCGATAGATTGATGCTTTCAAACGGGCACATCTGCGCTGCGCTTTACGCATCAATGGCACGCGCGGGCTATTTCCCCCTCGAAGAGCTTTTGACATTCAGGAAACTCGGCTCCCGCCTTCAGGGGCATCCGAGCCGCGAGAAGCTGCCTGGCGTGGAAAATTCGTCTGGGCCTCTTGGCGAGGGGCTAGCGATTGCGTGCGGGATGTCGCTTGCGGGAAAAATGGATGGCGCAAAATCGAGAGTTTATTGCCTTACATCGGATGGCGAGCACCAGGAGGGAAGCACCTGGGAAGCGGTGATGCTTGCGAACAAGTACAAGCTTGACAACCTGGTTGCCATTTGCGATAGAAATTACATACAAATTGATGGAAATACGGAGGATGTCATGCCACTAGCGGACATGGCTGAGAAATACCGCGCTTTTGGCTGGCATGCAATAACCATTGACGGGCATGATTATGCCGCAATAATTAGTGCGCTTGATGAAGCAAGAAAAACAAAAGGCAGACCCACAATGATAATCGCGAACACCATTCCTGGCAAGGGCGTCTCGTTCATGGAAAGGGACTACAAGTGGCATGGAAAGCCGCCGAAGGAAGAGGAGGCGAAGCGCGCGCTTTTGGAGCTTGAAGCTGCACGGCAGAAGATTGAAGAGGGAAAAGCATGAAAATGAATCAAAACATGCACCTCCTGGATTTGCACTCCCCCGAGCTCAAAAAATCCTCCACGCGCGAGGCGTTCGGAGCTGCGCTTGTGGAATTGGGCGGGAAGGACGAGAATGTTGTTGCGCTCTCCTCCGATGTCGCAGGCTCGGTCCAAATGGAAGGGTTCGGAAAGAAATTTCCTGGGCGATTTTTCAATGTCGGCGTTGCGGAGCAGAATCTGGCTGCGGTTGCCGCCGGGCTTTCGTATTCCGGAAAGATTGCGTTCATCGGAGCGTTTGCGATGTTTTCCCCTGGCAGGAACTGGGAGCAGATTAGAACGACGATCTGCTATGCGAAAGCCAATGTGAAAATCGAAGGCTCGCATGTTGGATTGGATGTCGGCGAGGATGGCGCAACGCACCAGGCGCTTGAGGACATTGCGATTACAAGATGCCTTCCGAACATGAGGGTGGTTTCGCCTTGCGATTTCGAGGAGACGAAAAAGGCGGTTTATTCCGCATGGAAAACCCCTGGGCCTTTCTACATACGCTGCACGAGAAACGCGGTTGCGAATTTCACCACGCAGGAAACGCCCTTTGAAGTCGGGAAAATGAACCTTCTTTGCGAGGGAAGCGATATTGCGATTGTTGCCGCGGGCAGAACGGTATTTGATTCGCTGATGGCTGCCGAGGAACTGGAAAAGGAAGGAGTGAGTGTGGCTGTCGCCAATATGCACACGATTTCGCATCCTGATGGTGCCGCGCTTGAGGCGCTTGCAAGAAAATGCGGCTCGATAGTCACTGTGGAGGACCACCAGATTGTCGGGGGGCTGGGAAGCGCGGTGTGCGAAACGCTCGCGGAAAGGTATCCTGCGCGCGTGAGGCGCGTCGGAATGCAGATGAAATTCGGGGAATCGGGCAAGGGCCAGGAAGTGCTTAAGAAATATGGGCTGGATAAAGACGGGATAGTGCGCGCGGTGCGCGAAGAAATTAAGAAAAAGAATAGGTGATTTTGATGAAAATATTCCTTGACAGCGCGGAAGCGGACAAGATAAGACGGTTCGCAAGCTCGGGCCTTGTGGATGGAGTCACCACCAACCCGACGCTCATTCTCAAGTCGGGCAGGAAGCAGAAAGATGCGATAATGGAAATTTGCAAGCTTGTTGACGGCCCCATATCTGTTGAAGGCATCTTGGACGATGCTGAAGGCATCGCGAAAGAGGGAATGGAGTTCGCCTCATGGCACAAGAATGTGGTGGTGAAGGTGCCGATGACGGAAGAAGGCCTGAAGGCAGTGCGGCTCCTGTCGAAAAAGGGAATTAAAACTAATGTTACTCTTGTTTTCTCATCCGCGCAGGCGCTTTTGGCGGCCAAAGCCGGGGCGACCTATGTTTCGCCATTCGTAGGGCGGCTGGACGATGTTGGGGAAGACGGAGTTGCGCTCATTTCGGAAATAATTGAAATTTACAGGAATTACGGCTACAAAACAGAAGTGATTTCCGCCTCCATCCGCTCGCCCTTGCACGCGGTTCAGTCTGCGCTTGCAGGCGCGCACATAGCGACAATCCCCCCTGAAATACTTGAAAAGATGTTCAAGCACGGCTTTACCGATGCGGGAATAAAGAAATTCAAGGCTGATTTCGAGGCTGCGGAAAAAGCAAGGAAGTAGCCATCCTGGCCAAGTCCGGGGAAGCCGGGTTTGGCTTATCCGTATTTGCCAAGAAGATCGAAAGCCCCCACTTGCGAGTTCTCGATGCCGCTTGGCAGCATATATACCATATTCAGACTGAACGAGTAGTACTGCCCGCGCGAGCCTTCGGGCAGGCCTGAAATACGGATCCGTTTTGTTTCCCCTGGTATGAACTGCTCGACTAAGGAAAGCTTCGCATGATCAATCTCGATCCTGTTGAGGACGAGCGTTTTTTGGCCCGTGTTCCGTATTTCAATCTCCCCTATGCCGGCGGTCGAAACGCGGTGGCTTGCTATGGCGAAAGGCCGGGCATAGGTAGCCCAATATTCGTCTGACTGCGCGATGAGGGGAGCTCCGACTGCCTTGTCAAGCTGGCTTTCCGGGACAGCCGCCACTTTGGGGCTTTTGTCCAAAAGAGTCCCGAGAAACGCGATTGACAGCAGCAATACCGCAAAGATGGCGGGGATTGCGAGTGAAATGAAAAAAGCGATGATGGCATTGGTGCTGCCCAGCGAATAGACGCTTTTCATCAGGATGAATGTGAAATATGCTGCGTAGATGGAAAGAGCCAGGGAAAAAAGCCAGAGGGAAAACGAGAGGGGCCACGCGTCAATCTGCAAAACCGAAATCACAAAATAAGGAAGGTTGAGAAGGGCGAGCGGGGAAGAGAATGCCGCCAAAAGGCAGAAAACCTTCTTTGCGCTGCTCTGCCCGCAAACCATTCCGCCACCCATGTTGATAAGGAAAGCCTCCGCGAAAAGCCCGAGCAATAAAAGCCAGAAGCTTTGAACAACAAGGGGCATGATGCTGTATTGGTGATCCGGCTGCGCAGGGCTTGAGAAGGAAGCGGATATCTGGGAGAGAAGATATACGAGCGGGATTGCGAGCATAAACGCCAATGAGAGGTTGAAAAAACCGTCCCGCCATCTCATGTTGTTCTTTTGCAGCTGGCCAACTATTGCTTCTGAAGGAGAAAGAAGCATATTCTTCCAAAGGGACAGCATTACTGCAATACCCAGAAACACACCTCGGGGTGATAACACTGCACGGATGTGTTTTTTAAAGCCGCCAGTGAAATAGCGCATATGCGCGCTTCCCGTGAAAAAATAGGCCGAATCTTCGCAGCGTCATTGAGAAAAATAAAGCCTGGCAAACAGGAGACACAAAATAGCTTCGACGCCGCAACGCATCTCATCAGGAAGCTGGAGCGGGTGGTTCCGCCATCAGTGGAGATAAATCTCGCCGGCTCGCTTGCCAAGGGCACGAACCTCTCGAAGAACAACGAATTCGACATATTCCTGCTTTTCCCGCGCCATTATGCCCACCATGAAATGACACTGCTAGGGCTCCAATATGCAAGAAGGGCGTTTGCAGGAATGAGGACGGAATCGCGCTATGCCGAGCACCCGTACCTGCAGGTATTCCACGGGGATTACCACGCGGACATAGTCCCGGCGTACAAGATAAGCGACATCGGGCAGAAGGGCTCGTCTGTCGACCGTTCGCAGCTCCACACGCAGTATGTGAATTCCCGGCTAGATTCGGCGGGAAAGGACGAAGTGAGGCTTCTGAAGCGTTTCATGAAGAACTTCGGGATATATGGTGCGGAGCTTCGCGTGGAAGGGTTCTCAGGATACCTGTGCGAGCTCCTTATCGTCCAATACGGCTCGCTTCTTGCGCTGATGGAGGCGGCTGCCAAATGGGATGACCCCGCGATAGACATGGAAGGAGAGCGCGAAGCTGCTACGATTCGCAAGGAGTTCGCCGCCCCGCTGGTGTTCGTCGACCCGGTTGACCCGAAAAGGAATGTTGCCGCGGTCGTCGCACAGACCTCGCTATCCCGATTCATGTTCGAGTGCAGGCGGTTCCTGAAGAACCCTTCGGAAAAGTTCTTCTTTGCTGAAAAGGAAGAAAGAAGCGCATCTGAAATAAGGGGCGCGATCCTGAAAAGGGGGACAATGTGCCTCGCGGCAAGATTCCCAGCGCCGAAAGTGGTTCCAGACGTCCTCTGGCCGCAGCTTAGGAAGACCGCACAGGCGCTTGTGCGGCATCTCGAGTCCAAAGATTTTTCGGTGTTCGGCTATTACCACTGGAGCGACGGGAAGGAGTGCGTGGTGCTCTTCGAGCTTGACCGGTGGGAGCTTCCATCGGTGAGAAAATCGCTTGGCCCGAGCGTAAAATTCTCGGCGGATGTCGAAGAGTTCGTAAAGAAGCATTCCGGGTGCTACAACCTCCACTTGGAGCATGACAGGATGGTTGCCGTTGAGAAACGGGATGCCACCGATGCGAAAAGGGCGCTTGCAGAAGTCTGCAGGAAGCCGCACGGGATCGGGATCCCTTGCCACATCGAAGAGGAGCTCCCGGGCTGCCAGGTCATCGAGGCAAAAAAGCTCGTGTCGAAAAAATACGCGGAATTCCTCTCCGACTATTTCTTCATGAAAATCGCGTGAGTGGGGTTAAGTTTTTATTTCTTCGATTGGAATTCAGGTCAAGGCGACGCGGCACTACTGCCCGGAGGAAGATGTTGATGAGATTTGTAGCTATTGCGCTTTTCGGGATTATCCTGCTTTTTTCAGGGGTTTCTTTCGCAGGGACTTCTCCCTGCATGGACGGCACCGCCTACTTTGCCTGTTCAAGGGTCGCAGGGTATGTGGGGATGAGGTGCGGCCCTAACGGGCTTGCGCGCGACATCAGCTGCCAGTGCGAGAGCGTGCCTGGCCACATAACGGTTGGAAGCGGGGATTCATCCGTGTGCGAGCTTGCGAAATGCGGAAACATCAACGTCGGAGCATGCGACACTTCCAACAAGCCGAAGTATTGTGTTAACGGGCAATTGATAGACAATGCCACAAAATGCAGCTGCCCTGCAGGCAAGAGAATTGCCGCAAACGGCCTGTCCTGCGAATTCATACCATGCAACGACAGCGGGACAGCTGTGCAGGAGGGCCAGTGCTCTGCAAAAAAGCAGAAGAAATGCGTTTCCGGCGCCCTTGTTGACAAGGCGTCCGAATGCGGCTGCCCGGCAGGCAAGACAAAGGTAGGCGAGGCGTGCTTCATACTCTGCGAGGACAACAGCAAGGACGGCGAGTGCTCGTCAACCAAGCCGAAGGAATGCGTGAACGGCTATCTTCTGGACAACGCAGCAAAATGCGGCTGCCCGGAAGGGAAAACCGCGGTTGGCAAGCAGTGCGCAGACTCCATATTGGGCGGGATAGGCGGGGCAGACCTTCTTGGAGGCTTGGGGGGCAACCAGACCGGAACGGCCGGCGCAGGAGCATCGCCTCTTTCATGCTGCTGCCTTCCGACCGCGATGATTGCGCTTGCCTTCGGCTTCGCGTTCGTTAGGAAAAAGTAAAACGGCTTTTGTTTTTTTCTTGCGCCTACTCCAGGTTGGGAATGCGATAGTCCTGGACGTATGACACCAGCCCGTTGAGTTTGGACGAGTTGTCCTTGGAGAATTTATCTTCGGTATTTGACCCATGGAAATGGACGTGCACTTCCTCGCCTTTATGCTCGAAGTTCACGTTGACGCTTAATACATTAAGGACGCCTAAGAGGTTATTTCTCCTGTTGTCCGGGATTTTCACCTGTATTGTGTGGGCGGCGCCCAAGCTAGAAGAAGGCATGGAAATCTCCATCCTGCCATAATCGTTGCTGAACGTCCCGTCCTGCTTCCGGTTGTAACCTCCGTTCTCATTCTCAGCCTTCCTAAGAAGCTCGGATAGTTTGCCGGCAAAATCAATCTGTTCTGCGTGGCGCTTGGATTTGTCACGGCTGCTTATCGCAGCATCGTATTTGCTTTCGGAAAGCACCGCGATGCCCAAAAATGGCTTAACATAGCCATTCAGACCCTGCGCCGCTATTTTCCCGGAAGTAAGAACCCTCATCTCCACACCTCGGCGGGATTAGGACAATATCTGCTTTTAAAACTAGGTGCGAACTGGTCTTTCATGGAGACGCTTGCATTCCCGGCAGCGCGAAAGAAGGAGAAGCCTGTTTTTTCGCGCGTCAATCCGATGGTCCTGCTGGTTGCGCGGCAAGTATGAAAAATCGGCGCGCTTCAGGGATTTTTTCGCATGGAAACCCCTTGCAATCATTTCGCGCTTGAGCGAGGCGAACCGTTTGACGACGCTTTTCGGCTCGATGCAGTTGTGCGCGAAAAAGCCGTCGAGCCTGCGGCGCTTTTTCATCAATCCTGCAATCATCAGGCACTCCACGTACTCCCCGCGAAGGTGCCTGCTGCACATTTTTTTCGGGTTGGCCATCCACATCCGGACCATGGTGATGCAATCAATTAGAGGCTATTTAAAATGTTTGATTCAGTCAAACAGCATGATTCAGCCTGCCGCTACGAAAATCGAGATTGTGCGCGCGATGCCCTGCGACTTGGCAGGCGTGAGGGCGCTTCAGGAAAAAAACCACAAGGACAACCTTCCGCAGGAAAAGCGGGCGGATGGCTACATCAGCCTAAGAACCGAGCTGCCCCTCCTTGAGCGCATCAGACGCGACATCGGGATTGTTGCCTGCAGAAGCGATTGCGGCATTGCTGGTTTTGAGCTTCCGCTTGACAAATCGCATCGGCTTGAGGCGCGGGGGGAAAACGACGTCATACTGCCCACTTTTTATTCCATCACCTACCGCGGCAAAGCGATTGCCGAGTATTGCTGGGTCAGCGGGCAGTACTGCGTTGACGCACCGTTTAGGGGAATGGGAATCCCGGGCATGATGCATCCCGAATTTTTGGATATGCTAAAAGGCAGATTCGAGCTCCTCGTATTCATCGTCGCGTCCACCAACACGCGCTCGCTCCATGTTGCAAAAGATAAATTCGGCATGGTGGAAGCAACCGGCAACGTGCTTCGCACCTGGAAAACCCTGGTTCAGGAGATAAAGGATTAGGAAAAGGGGAAACTGCGCACACGTTGTCCCGTTTTTTGTTTGAGGCATCCGCGCTTGAAACCTATTTAAAATAATGCTCGTTAATCCATTCGTTATAGACAGGGGTCGTGGCGTAAGCTGGTAGCGCGGCAGGCTCCAGATTCCGCCCGATTCGAGCTTCGCTCGAATGGGCACAGAATAAACCTGCATGTTAGGGTTCAAATCCCTACGATCCCATAAGTATTCGACGCCCGATTCGCCAAATGAAAAGGTGATTGATGTGAAGGAAATATACGCATGCATGAAATGCGGCTCAAAGGACCTTGATTCCGATCCTGGGGGCGCCTATGCCGCGCAGACTCGCCTTGGCATGAGCGGGGCGGTAAGCGGACAGATGCTTTGCAACAAATGCGGAAATTTCGGCTTCCCGCTCGAATTCGACTCGGAGAAATCGCGGAAGAAATACGAGGAAAGCAAGGCGGCCCCTGCAAAGGGCAAGAAAGGCTGAAACAAGTGGCAATGGGACATCCCGGCTCTGCCGGCGCGGCAAACGAAACACCGTTTAGCGCGGTGGTCAATTCCTGCCGCAGCTGCAATTCAAAGTGCTGCCGCGGGCTTGCAGTGGTTCTCACGATCCCGGAAGCCATCCGCCTCAAGGAAAATCTCGCCCTCAAGCCGGAGGAATACCTTGAGCTCACAGATTTGGTGGACTCGAGAAAAACGCCGCATTTCCCGCTTTTGGCAGGCGAAGGCGGGCGTTTGAGGGAATACTTCATAATAATAAAAAAGAAAAACGGCAATAACGACTGCTTTTTTCTCAACCAGGCAGGCACCTGCGGAAGCTACTCCTGCCGCCCGTCGGTCTGCAAGCTTTACCCGTTCGAGCTCACGGACAGCAAGAGGCAGAAAAAAGGCGCGCTTTGCCCGATAAAGTTCATCCGCGAGCCCCAAACGGACAGGGAAGCGGAGCTTCTCGAGGAGGACTTGAAGCGGCACGGCATAATGGCCCGAAGATGGAACATTGAGCTTGGAAAAATTTCGCCAATCGGCAAAATGCTCGACTATTTCAAGGCAAACCCTATCTGATTTCCCCTGAGCTAAGCCAGTCAAGATATTTCGCTATCCCTTCATCAAAGCCGGTCTTTTCCTTCCAGCCAAGCGATGATATTTTTTCGGTGTCAAGAAGCATTTCCGCAACGTCCCCGTCCCAACCCCTCAAACCGCCGGAGTATTCAAAGTCGGGTGTTGCAGATAGGTGCGCGCAGACGGTTTTCGCAAGCGCAGCCACGGTATGGTTTTTGCCGCTTCCGACATTGTATGCTTCCGCTTTGGCATTCTGGCGCTCGAATGCAATCATCGTGGCCTCGATCGCATCTGTTATGTATAGGTAGGATTTCTTCTGGTTTCCATCACCCAGTATTTCCAGCTTCAGCCGATTCTTGAGAAGCTTCCCGTAAAAATCATGTGTGACTCCGTGCGTTGAGCGGGGGCCGAATATGTTTGCATATCGGATGATGGTTGCCTTCAGCCCGTAGGTGCCTGCGTATGAAAAGCAGTAAGCTTCGCCGGCAAGCTTAGACGCGCCATAGTTCGAAATCGGCTTGCAGGAGTATGTTTCGGGAGTTGGCAGGATTTTGGCCTCGCCATAAACCGTCGATGTGGAAGCGAACACGATTCTTCCGACATCCGCTTTCCTGCAGGCTTCCAGCACCGACAGAGTCCCGTGAACATTTATCCTGAAAGTCGCTTCTGGCTGGCTCGTGCTGCGCCTCACCTCCGGGTCTGCCGCATAATGGAAAACCGCGTCCGCCCCTGAGAAATCGGCGGCCAGATCGTCCCTGGCAATGTCTTTTTTGACAAGGCGCACGCCTTCCAGATTCCCCTCTTTGCCGGCGCAAAGATTGTCAACCGCCGCAACATCGTTTGACTTGGCAAGCAAAAAATCGCAGATGTGCGAGCCTATAAAGCCAGCCCCGCCAGTTACAATTGCGCGCATAAAGTCACCTTATTTCACCTTGTATAAAGCCGCCTTCTGCTGCCCGTCAAAATCATAGCTCCAGACCATCTCGAGACGCGAATCCATCTCGTCTTTCCAAGGCCCGTAGCCGGAAAAATCATAGTTTTTAGGTGTCACCAAGGTAAGATTGTATTCCCTGTATTCGGCCCCGCGCAGTGCCGGGTCCACGTAGCCCTTGATTACGGCATAATCCACACCATATTCGGCAAGCTCCGCCTCATACTCATCGGAATGCATCACCATCAGAGGATCATTGTAGCCCAATACGCGCCCCTGCTGGTCGAATGCAAATTCCATCGTGTACCAATGCGGGCTGAAATAGACGTATTTGACATTGTACGTGGCCAAAAGGTCGTTGCGCACCGCATTGTCGTTCCCATAGAAAATTTTCGCGGCATCAATCTGGCGCACGTCGAAATCCATAAACGGGCTGTTGTGCGACCTTCTGGAAACCATCGCTTTCCTGCCCGAGAGCGCGTTTATGGCGAACGAAAGCCCGTTGCTTGAGAGCACCACGTCGTTTGGCTGGGTGTTTTCCAAAAGGTATGCCTGAAGCGATGAGTGAAACGGATCAAGGGCGGTCATGCCGGTTTTGATCCAGGGATTCGCCTGCCAGCCCTCATACGCCAACACGGATGATGCTGCAAACGCCGCCAGGAAAAACGCAAGCACGTATTTGTAGCCTTGTTTCTTGGAATACTGCTCGCGCACAAACAAAAGCCCGCAAATGACAAGAAGCGGGGCGAGATACATCATGTAAGAGTAGGTCGGGACAGTGTGGAACTTGAAGAGCGGAGCGGTGAGGAAGTATGAATAGATGAAAATCGCCGTAACCGCCAAGGAGAAGAGGGCAAACCCGAATTCAGGCTCCTTCCTGTTCCGCCACTTGGCAGCCAAAAACACAACGCCCGCAAGCGAGCAGAGCGAAATGGCGAATCTGAATATGCTGGAGGTGTTGAAGAACGAGGTTGCCATCTGGGACGCCAAAAGCCCGGTTCCGATGCCGAAATTTGCAACGTCCGGGATGCCCCAGATGTTGTTCTGCAGCTTCGATGCGCCATGGTACTTGAATATGGGGTCAAACCATACCAAGAGGGAAAGGGCAAAGCCCAGCACGAACGCAAGGGCAAAACAGGAGGCGAGTTTTTTCGCGCGTTTTGAATGCGTGCCTTCCTCCCTCAAGAACACGAAGGCGAACAGCGCCAGCACGAACGCGCTTGCGAACATGAACGATGTGCCGTGCCCAAGCCCCATCGCGGCATAGGAAAGCCCCAGGAACAGCGCGCTTTTCCAATCGCAGCGCTTGAAGAACAGCAGCGATGCCAAGAAGAAAAGAGGCACGATTATCTGCATGGTGAAGCCAGTGTATTTGAGCACGGGAAACGCGTTGAACGGGGCAAGGCAGGCGGCCCCGATAAGCGCAAGCTCGCCTGAGCCAAGCCACTCACGGATAAGGAGGAAAAACAGGAGAAACGACAAAAAGGACAGGGGGACCTCGAAATAAAGCATCGCGTGGATCGGGTCTAGAAAAAGCGCTTTTCCAAAAATCGTAACCGCCGCCGAATAGAGCGGAAGATATGCGGGCATGGTGCCAGGCATGCTGCTCGAGTCAAGCCATGCAACCGGCCCGTTTTGGTAGAAATGGTATATCGAGCCCAGCTGGTAGTAAAGATCCCCCCCGTAAAGCGGAGCCGGGATCTGCTTCATCTGCGAAACGTAGCCGAACACGAGAAGCGAGAATAACGCCCCGATTGCCACGGCTGCAAGAAAATAGCGGTCATGCAGAAGCTCCTTTGCCCTATGCATAATCATCACCTTTTCGCGCTCTTGACATCCTTCTTCTCCATTTTCATGCGCACTATCGACTTGAGCATCTCCTTCCCCCCATATATCGGGTTAAGCTTGGTTTTTCCTATGCGCTCATTGTAACGAATCGGCACTTCGAGCACCCTAAAGCCGGCAAGATGGGGCTTGACAATAAGCTCGATTGAAAGGCCGATGTTCTCCTTCCATTCGATTGACTTTATCACCTCTGCCCGAAACACCCTCATGCCCGTTGTGACATCGGTGAATTTTGAGCCGAAAAGCGCGTTGCACATCGTTGCGAACATCCAGTTTCCAAACTCGTTAAAGAAAGGCATGCTTTCCACCCTCTTCTTTCCAAGCAGCCTCGAGCCGCTCACAACATCGTATTCGCCCATCATCCCCACAAGCTCGGGCAGCTGGTCCATGGGGTAGGTGCCGTCGCAGTCCGTGGTGGCTATCAGGTCCCCTTTTGCGTTCCGAAGCGAATTGGCAAGCGCCTTTCCGTATCCCATGGGCGGCTGGATCAGCACCACCGCGCCCATCTCCCGGGCTATTTTAGGGGTGTCGTCATTGCTGCTGTCCGTTATCACTATTTCCGCATCCGCCCCAAGGACGCGCCGTATGTCCCCTATCACGGTTCCAATCGACTCCTGCTCGTTTTTCGTGCACATGCAAACAGATATCTTTACCATTGCTATCCCCCTATTTGCCATCAGCCATCATGGCTTTTGCCAGATTGATGGCGTTCCTGGCGCATTTGTCGGCATTGTAATACATGAACTCCGAGAAGCGGCCGAGGAGGGATATGCCCCCCAGGCTTTCGACATAATCGTATATTGCCTTGGTGTTCTTGGCATGCTGCAAGTCATAAACCGGATAGGCGTAATCAAGCGTGACCGTCTTTGCGATTGCAACGTCATTCCGTGACAGGAGCGCCATTTTCTCCAAGTCCTCCACCACCCTGTCCGTGACATCCGTTTCTTCGCCCTTTTTGCCAGGGGGAAACGTGGTTTCGGCAAGAATCGAGAAGCACCCTTCAGGAACATTGCTATTGCTCATGTTCGAGGGGAAGCTCACCCTGTTTGGAAGAAGCGACTCCTCCGGGACATACAGCCAGTGCATGTCGTTCTTCCTTGCTGAGCGGTTAAGCCCCACCATCGTGAGATGGATGGAATTCCAGCGAAGATTGTCCGCTGCTTTTTGGGCATCGGTCGGGACATCGGGAAGCATTGCAAGAAGGTCTCGGACGTTTATGGTGCTCACTATTTTTTTGAAGCGGCGATTGCCCTTTTCGCCAAAGACGGCCCATTCGCCTCCTTCTTTTTTGAGTTTCTTGACGTCGAAGCCGCATGCTATCCGTTCGCCTCCGATATTCTTGGCAATGGAATCGGTAAGCGCCTGATAGCCACCATCCTTAGGGTAGTTGAAGTTAAGCTGCTCGGCGTATCCCTCGGACGCAAGCCCCATGCACGACTTCAGTATGTCTGAAACTGGGGGCTGCGGCACCCTTCCTTCCACCCAGGAAAAGTCCATCGCAGAAGGCTCGCAGTTCCATACTTTCCTGTTGTAGGGCAAGAGGTAAATCTCCGTTATCTTCGAGCCGAAACGGTAATGCATCCATTCTGCGAAGTTTTTCGGGCTGGCAAGTTCTCCCTTCTCCCGCCTTATGTAAGTTTCAATGTAGTTTTCGGCGCATTCGTACCGCTCAAGAAGGTCGAGCCCGAAAAGCCCGTTTTCAAAAGGATACCGAATTAGCCTGCCTTTGTACGATATCTTGGTGTTCCGCCGGTGCGTAAGCGTGTTTTTTCCAAGGGAGGAGAGGAAAAACGAGCGGACTTCGGAGTCTTTGGTGAATATGATGTGCGACCCCAGGTCAAACGTATAGCCGCCGAATCTTATTGACCTGCAAAGCCCGCCTGGTTCCCGCTCGCGCTCAAGGATGACTGAATCTGGATGATGTGCGGCAAACGTAAGCCCGCTTATGCCGCCCCCCAGCACTCCCACAGAGGCATTTTTCATCAAGCGTTTATCCGTGCTTGGGGTTTAAATACCATCAGCCGTTGAACCACGAAGAAAAGGCTACTTTTTCCAAAACAGGGTCCTTGAAAGGAAGAACGCGCCTGGCGAGTTTGCAAGCATGGTGCCCCCCCTTATGAGAAGAACGTATGCGACCGCGACTTCGGGCGCGACCCCCAAAAGGGACATGCTCACAACGGCGCTTCCTTCCGAAAGCCCAAGGCCGGCAATGGTCGGAATGGGGACGAATTGGAATATCGTTATCAAAGGCTGGAGAACCATAAACGCCATCACGGGCGGCACCGCCAGGTTTTCAAGCCGTATCCCGAGCGCCGCTGCAAAAAGGAAGCATTCGATGCCCTTGATCAGGAACACGAAAACTGAAATTGCGACTATCGGAAGCGCGACCGATGCGACCTTTTGCCTGTGCGCCTGCATTGTTGCTACAAAGCCGCATGCTTCCGGCACCAGCGGAATGAACGAAAACGCCTTCGCAAACGATACGAACGGCGGATAGAAGAGGGCAAGCCACATGGCGGCGCAGAAAGAAAGCATCATGCCGACGCCCACCCAGAGGAAGACCGAATTCTGCGAGATTAACGGCATGGCCGAGGCGACCAGGAGGATTGCCGCGGTGGCGCCTGCCGCTTTCAGGAAAAACTCGACCATCTGGGGCGCCACGATTGTGACCATCCCCTTGTCGGCAGGAATCCCCGCGAGCCGCGAAAGTATCACAGGGGTGATGAAATATCCCGCCCGGCCCGGCGAAAAGTCCGAAGCGAAAAGCCCCCCCATGTTTGATTTGAGCGCATCCATGAAGGAGATTTTCTCGCCGAGTGCCGCCAGGATAAGGCGAATGCGGTAAGACATCAGAAGAGTGGTGGAGAAATAAACCGCAATTGCCGCAAGGAACAGCGGAACGTCCGTCTTGGAGATTATCCCGATAAGCCTGCCGATGTCAACAAACCAGCACATTGCCGCCAAGACAAGCGCGGAGAGGATAAGCTCTGGCAGCCTGAAGCCCTGCCATTTGCCGATTGCCATGGCGTTTTCTTGACAACAAGGATTTTAATTGCGCGGGAGCCCCGAGTCAGGCACAGGAGGGGAGATTTTCAGAAGCCTGCGAGCAAGGAATTGCCAAAAAAGAACATGCGCCATTCCAATTCGCAGCACTTAGGAAAGGGGCGCCGCCAGAATAGCCGCTCTTACAATCGCACCAGCAGAGTGGTCCGGTACAGCCGCTTTCCGTTCTTTTCGCCTGCAAGCTTTTCCGTCCTCACAAAGCCGAGCTGATTCGCGTTCAGCGCGGCAATGGCCTCGTTCCGGCTTCCGCAGTAGATGTCTATTCCTTCCTTGAGCTCGTCTATCTTCGGTATGAAGCTGCGCGACTCGATTCTTTTCACAAGCCGCTCGCCCGTCCGGACTATCTTATCGACTTCCCCCCTCAGCTGTATTATCGCCTCGAAATATTGCGAACCTGCCCTGCCGCAGACAGTACAGACTGATTTCCCGATTAGCACCTCGACGGGCTGCTTCATCCTTCCCAAAGGGGTGTCATATTCGATTGTTCCCGTCTTCTCATCGAAGAGCGCATCGCAGCCCTTAAGCTTCAGAAGCCTTGCCACTTCCTGCCCAAGCGTGGCGTCCTTCTTTTTCCTTCCCTTGTCTATGATGGAATTGCATTTTTGGCATACCGTTATCCGCACGGGCAGAAGCGGCTGCACTTTAGAGCGCGCGCATTCCATGCAAAGCTCGCCGTAGAACTTTGCATCCGAATCGGCTTTTCCGCATATTGGGCAGAATCTTGCCATACGGACTCTAGCGGAGATACTTATATATAACCGTATTCATCGAATAGCACCCATGGACGACGAAGAAAAGGACAGCCAGACAGCGGCAAATTCCGAAATCCGCTTCATGACGCTCGAGCTTATGAAACTTGCCCAAAAATCGGGAAAGCCGTTTAGCCAGGTGGCGGCGGAATACATGGAAAACACGTGCCTGCTCCAGGAGCTGATAATGGGGAGCGAAAGGGGTGTGAAATCTGCCGTAAAGCGCGGCTCCCTCTCAAAACAGAAATGAGTGATTTTCCGCAGGTGCGGCTTTCGTGCAGGAAGGCGGCCGCACGCAGGATGCCTTGCAAGGGTGCGCTATGCAAAAAGCAAAAAAGGACGCTCTCGCGATTTCAAAATACTTCGTGTCGTTGCCCCACCCTGCAAAGACGACGTTGATGATGCTGGCGGTTTCCTTCCTTTTCGGGATATTATTCGCAATCGCAAAGGGGCGGGGGCTCACCCCGATGGGCCTGCTGGCGTTCGGCTTTGAAGGGATGCTGATTCTCGCAGTGCCCGCCCTCCTGTCGTCATCCGTGCTTTATCTCACCAGAAGAAAGGCGGTTTTCCGCAGGGCGGTTTTCCTCGGGCTTCTCACGATGACAATCTACGGGCTGTTTTATCTGTTGTCTTTTTCGCTGTCTGCCATATGGCCGCCCGCGGCGAATATCATATTCGTTGGCTTCGGAGTTTCTTTTGTGCTCTGGTATTTCATGCTCCTTTTGGCATTCGATTTCCGCAAGAGCGCATTTATTTTTGCAACCATGCAGATGATTCTTTTCTCTGCGGCGTTTCTCATCTGGAGCGGCTCGCCTTCCACGCCTGATGCCGCGGACCTTCTCCTGAAGGTATGCCTCTCGGCATTCGTCTTCCTTTCCGCGCTTTACGTGATGTTCTTCCTGATTTCCGCCCCGATGAAAAAGAACCTCGGAGTATCGAGCATGGATGCCGTTTCGATGTTCCTATCCCAGTGGCTTTATGGCGAAAAGGACCTGGAGGAGGCATTCGAATGGCTGGGCGAGGACGTGCAGACGCTGGTGTGGGCCGGCAGGTTTTCAGGAAAGGATTGCGATACCCTGTTCGTTGTCCCGTACATACACTTCGGCCCGTTTGGCAATTTGGGCGGAAGCGAATTCACTTCAATGATTTCGGACGCGCTCTCGGAAGGCAAGAAGAAGAACGTGTTCGTGTTCCACGGCACCGCGACGCACGACTTCAACCCGGTCTCTTCGAGCGAAATAGGCAGCGTGGTGTCAGCCTGCCGCCGCGCGCTTTCGCATGCGAAACTTGAAAGCGCAGCGCTTTCGATTCTCTCAAACAGATGCGGCAGCGTAACCGCGTCCGCGCTGATGATAAACAAGTCGGCATTCATTTCCTATACCCGGGCCCCTGCGACAACAGAGGACATAAACCTGGGATTGGGAATGGCGCTTATGGAAAAGGCAAAAAAATACTGCTCGTCCGTTTGCGTGGTTGACCAGCACAACGCAGAGACGGGGGACATCTCCTCGGTTGAGATAGGCAGCCCCATATCGTTTGAAATGCTTGACGCCACGGATGGGCTCTTCTCAAAGCCCAAAAAGCAGTCGTCTTTCCTTTTCGCCTCGTCATCCCGCCAGCTTTCGCTTGACACCATAGGAAAGAACGGCATCAAGCTTGCGCTCTTTTCGCAGGGCAAAAAGCTAAGCGCGCTCCTCCTGATAGACTCGAACGGCGTAACGCCCGAGTTCCGCGAGGAAATAAACGGGCTGTTGGGCATGCTTGGCAAGGAAAACGGATTTGCCTGTTCGGGGGAAGTGATGACGACCGACACGCACCAGATAAACAACGTCAAAGGCGTGCTTCATCCTCTTGGCACCGAACGCAGAAGCGATGTGCTTTCGGCAATACGCGCCGTTTTCACCGAGGCCGTCGGAAAGCTTGAGCCTGTGAAGTTCGGCTGTTCGGAGGAGCGCTTCGGCATACGCGTGTTCGGAACGGGGCAATCCACGGAAATAGCCTCGACAATAAACGCGGTTGTAGCGATACTGCGCCTTGGCTTGCCGCTAATCCTTGTTGCGAGTGCCGCAATTCTGATGTGGGCATTGGCGAAGATTTAATCTTCGCCAAGACTTTGTGCTGCGGCACAAAGAAAATGGCGAAAATCTGATTTTTGCCGGACTTGAAGCAGCAGCACAAGGAAGATGGCTGAAATTTAGTGAAATGCTATCCTACTTCGCTTCCGCTCTTCTCTTTCTTCAATCCGAAATCGGCAAGCGAAGCCTTGTACCACGAGCCGTATTTCTCGGTAGCCTGCTCCTCAAGTGGCTTGCTGTTTGAGACCGCGAATTTCACGTCGTCCGCCAAGATGCATTTCCGCCCGTCTGAAACCGCGATGTCGCCAGCCATCTTCACAACGCCTGACAAAAGCCTTAGGCGCAAAGTCAGGCCAAGCACGCCATCTATCTCCTTCGCCTTCCTCCGCGAGTAGGCGATAACTTCGCAAATCGCGCCGGCATCGGCATGCGGAATCCTGCCGTCCCGGATTATCTCCTGCGCCATGAACTGCGCAACCTTCATCCGGTTTCCTTCGTTGTCATCCATATGGGTATTCATCAATAGCTCATACCCGTTGCCCACTATTCTTGAGCGGAGAGGGGGCAGTATATGCTGAAGGTCGTTGATGTTCGCAGCCGCAACCAGCATGAAATCGGAAGGCACGCCGTCCACGCGGACTGCGGAGCCTGTTGAAGACGGGTTCCGCCCGGCAATGGGATATTTTTTGTCCTGCATGGCAGTCAAAAGCGCGCGCTGCAGTTTCCCAAGCGCGGAGAGCTCGTCTATGAAAAGCACGCCCTCGTGCGCGTCATGCACTGCGCCCGGCACCACACGGGTGTATGGGAGCGAGCCTATCTGCGGGTGCGAGCCATATGGGTCGTGCCTAACGTCTCCAAGAAGCTCGGTCTCGGAAGCGCCCGTAGCCTGCACGAACATCGGCCTGTCTATCTGAAGAAGCACCTTGAACTGGGTTTTGCTGTTCATCTGCGCCATTTTTGAGAGGTCTTTCTGCGTAAGCATGGCGATTTTCGCCCCGCGCCTCTCAAAAACAATCAGCTCCTCCTTTCCATCCACTATCCTTGTGGTATTCACCCTGTCCTCCCTCTCGGGCATCGCGCTTCCCACAAGCAAATCCTCGAACGGGCCGCGCACTCGCCTGTACTTGTCCGCGCCGCATGAAAAACAGGAGGAGGCATCAGGGCTTGAAAGCCTCGCGCACCGCCTGCAGCGAAAGCCCAGCTTCTCCGAAACAAAACCCGGAACTTCGTGGGGCTCGATAAGCACGCCGATGGATTTCTGCTCTGTTTTTTTCGGCTGCGGCGCCCGCACCTGCACGATTGGCCTTTCCGGCTTTTCAGGATTGTGGATGATGATGACTTCCTGCTGCGGCTTCGGGAGGGTGGATGCGATCGCCTGCGCGAGCATGCTTTTTCCGGTGCCTGGCGGGCCGACAAGAAGAAGATGCCGCCGCTGCTTTCCGACCAGCCGCCCCATCCGGACTGCCTCCTCCTGCCCTATTATCTGCAGGAGAGGGTCGGAAGGTATCCGTACCTCTGAGGTTGACGTTATGCTCTCCAGCCTCTCTTCCACACCGGCCATGGATGAAGATAGGGGGTGCGAGTATATAATTCTTGTTTGCCCATCTTCAATCGGTGGTCGAATGGTTTCGCTCAAGAAGTATGTGCTTTGCAAGTGCGGCGCAAGCAGCTTTTTCAATTTCGATTCTGACATGGCAGTTGAGGAAATAACGGTTTCCGCGCGCTGCTCATCCTGCGGCGCAACCATACATGTGAGCGTTTCCGCGCTTCTTTCAGCTCCGGCGCAGCAGCCCCAATCCCAGTCCCCGGGCCAATCCGGGCAGTCCGGGGCGCAGGATGCCATCCGCGAGGCGCACGAGCCTTCCATGCTTGACAATATGGATGCGGAAACAAAAGAGAATGTCGAGCAGGCAGTGAAGGATTTGTTCGGGTGAAGTTTCAGCATGTTTTATATCCGCTTCCATCAGAATCTTCCCTTGTGAGGTGGAGTTATGGTGAATGCGCTTGTTTTTAGGAGATTTCATCAGACAAATGACACAGGAGGCTGCCGTACCCTGGAGAAACTAGACAGCAGTCTTTCACCCGCCACCCAGAAAATAATCGGGCACATCGGCACTCCCGATTTTAATAGGGTAATCGAGTCGAATATACACGACGTGGCTTGCGCAAAATCAGCGCCAATATTCGCCGAGCTTTTGACAGGCATCTACAAAAAATCAGGCGAGGCTGCGCTTGACACAGCGGTTGCCGCATTAAACAAGCCGGCTCGCGAGTCAAAACAAAGGATTGACCGCGAAGATAACGTTCATGATGAATCCTCTGTGGCATTTGCAAAACTCTTGCTAGGGGTTGCCAAAAATACCGATTACGATTCTGTCCCCCTAGTCAAAATAATTAGTTCTATAATTGACATGGATCTTCTAGGGAAAAGTTATGCGAATATAGAAAGACCGCCGAAATGTTTTGCAGACATAGGATGCTATTTTATGGGGGGCAATTATGCCGAGCCCCTAAAACAGCTCGCAGAATACGCTCAGAAGCAAAAATCCCCAGAACTGGTGCTGAAAGCAGCAAGCGCTTATATCTGGGTTTTCAACATCATGAAATCCAAACCCGATCCAGAATTCGGGCGCGGGTGGTACATCGATGTGCTGACCAATTTAAGAGATGGAATAGCTCGAAACACATTGACTGAGAAACGCATTGATGAGATAGTCCACCCGCTGTCTCGTGCCATATGGGCAGATGCAGATTGATCCGTTCAGATTCCAAGCGCCTTCCCGACATCCGCGGCAGTCTCAATCACCACATCCGGTCGCTCGGAAGATGAAATGTGCTTCAAATCCTCTCGCTTTGCAATCCCGCTTAGCACGAGGATGGATTTCATGCCCATCTTATTTGCCATCCTAATGTCAATGTCCAGCCGGTCGCCCACAAATGCCGCTTGTTCCGGCTTTATCTTGTGCGCGCCAAGAAGGGCATCCATAAGGTAAGTGGAAGGCTTTCCAAGCACAATGTCCGGCTCTTTTCCAGCGGCATAGGCAATCGCAGCGGCAATTGCCCCGCTTCCAGGCGACTTTCCAATTTCGGTCGGATAGCTTGGGTCGGCGTTTGCAAGTATGAATTTTGCGCCTGCTTCGATGTTCCTGACCGCCATGTCAAGCTTCTGATAAGTAAAATGCCTGTCTAGCCCAACGACCACCAGCTTTGCCCCCTCGCCATCAATCAGCTTTGCTCCAACCGCCTCAAGCTCGTCTTTGAGCCCCTGCTCGCCGACAACATAGGCTGGCTTTCCGGAGCTGTATTTTTCCTGCACGTATTTTGCGCAGCCGAATGCGGCAGTCATTATCTCATTCCCCTTTGCGCTTATTCCGTGCCCTGCCAGGCTCTTTATGTATTCCGCGCGGCTTTTGGTGGCATTGTTGGTGAGGAAAAGCACGCGCGTTTTCTTTTGCAGCCGGTATATTTCGCGTGCCACCCCTGGCACGCCATGCGCTCCTCGGTAGATGACGCCGTCCATGTCGAATATCACTGCTTTAGGAACTGCCATGCCTTCCATTTCGTCATCACGCTTTTTATATTGTTCGTAGCCGTTTTTGAGCATTCGTGGGTGATCAGATGCAAGCATTCAGGACTCAAATCAAGCGGGACAAGGACACTGGATTTTCCGGGCATGGCAACAACGCCCATGCCAAACCAAAGCTCAAGCTAAGCCACCATGGCCTTGCGCTTTTGGAGAGGATAGAGAAAAAGGCCGGCTTTGAAACAAGAAAGCACATCGAAGAATCGCTCAACCGCTACTTTGACGGCAAATTGAAGACAGAAATCGCCGCGGATCGTCTGGATTGCGCGCTCAATACGCTTGGAGAACTTTCAGGGTATGCCAAGGTAACAGCATCTGATTTAGTTGCCGCTGCGGATTTTCTCGAAGCCAACCGGTTTGGTGGCAGGAATGTGGAACACCGCGGGCAAGGCATGGGCTGCCCGCTAAGCCCAATCCGCATGATTGGCGGTTATAGCGCAGTGTTCATCCCTACGCCTGACATCCAGGTGGTTTCGGAGCGGCTCATTGATGCAGTTTTTAATGGCCGCCCTGTTTCAGAAGAAATAGAAAATTTCAAGAAAGACGAGTTCGAATCCTCTTTGAAAGACGGCATTAACAGAATTGAGCGGCTCGCCGGAAAAGAGGCGGCAGGCCATGCCCGTCAGTCTCTCTTGCGCTACTATGGCTTGGACGTTTCCGGGCACTCTTGCGAGAAAATCGCCAAAGGGGTTCTTGATGCGCTCTTGGAAATTGCAAAGCACGCCCCAAAAGAGGTGGCGCTTGCAACCGACTACCTTGAGAGCATCAGGGGACTGAAGGACGAGCAAAACAGCCCAACTGTCATATCCCGCGCCAATCTTCTTGCCTGTGCCGCGGCGTCCGGCAGCAAAGCAGTAAAGCGCGAAATCGCAAGCTTTGAGAGGCAGAACAACCCTGAACTCAGGCACGGCTTATGGCAGAGGATTCTCGGGTTCTTTCACCTAGAATGACGCAGCCATCAGCATCTTCTCGCTGCCGCTCGAAGTCTGGCAAAAATCACCGGATTTTTTCCATCCACTTCTCACTTCGTTTGAAGTCTGGCGAAAATTATATTTTCGCCATATGCTCCGCATACCCCTGCAAATCCAACAGCCCATGCCCGCTCAGGTTGAACACGATGACCTTTTCCTCGTTCTTCTCCTTGCACATGAGAGCAGTGTCTATCGCAGCCGCTATCGCATGCGAGCTTTCAGGGGCAGGTATTATTCCCTCCGTCCTTGAAAAAAGCATCGCGGCGTCGAATACCTTTTCCTGCCCGTATGAAACCGGCACCACCTCTCGCGAGCTTACAAGCGCGGAAACAGTCGGCGCCATACCGTGATACCTCAAGCCCCCGGCGTGAAGCTCAGGCGGCACAAAATCCTTTCCGAGCGTGTACATCTTCAAAAGCGGCGTCATGCCCGCAGTGTCTCCATGGTCGTACCTGTAATCGCCCTTTGTGGTAGATGGGCAAGCAGTTGGCTCAACTGCAATGAATTTCGCGTCATTCTTCCCTTTTTTCTTCTCGTAAATAAGCGGGAAGGAAATCCCTGCAAAATTGCTCCCTCCCCCGATGCACCCAATCACGTAATCCGGCTTTTCCTCAGCCATTTCAAGCTGTTTGCTCACCTCCTGCCCTATCACAGTCTGGTGCAGCATCACGTGGTTGAGCACGCTTCCAAGCGCGTATTTCGACTTTCCTTCCTTGTCGCCGACAACCGTTTCTATGGCCTCGCTTATCGCAATGCCCAAGCTACCCGTGTGCTTTGGATTTTCCGCGCGGATTTTCCTTCCGAAAGTTGTGCATTCGCTTGGGGAGGAATGCACGGTTGCGCCGTACGTTTCCATCATTATTTTTCTATATGGCTTTGATGCAAAGCTCGAGCTCACCATGAACACTTCGCACTTTAGCCCGAAGAGCGCGGATGCATAGGCAAGCGAGGCGCCCCATTGCCCTGCGCCGGTTTCGGTCGCAAGCTTTTCCACGCCCTCTTTCTTGTTGTAATACGCCTGCGCAATCGCAGTATTCGGCTTGTGGCTTCCGCACGGGTTGAGCCCCTCGTGCTTGAAGTATATCCTCGCAGGAGTCTTCAGGTGTTTCTCAAGCCTTTTCGCCCTAAAAAGCGGGGATGGCCGCCCCATTGAGAGAAGCGCGTTTCGTACCTCCTCCGGTATTGCGACAAACCTTTCCTGCGACATTTCCTGGCATATTATTTCCTTGGGGAAAATAGCCTCAAGCGCAGAGGGCCCGACCGGCTCCATCGTCCGCGGGTCCAAAGGCGGCGCAAGCCCGCCTGCGATATCGGGCAGTATGTTGTAGTAGCTTCTTGGCACGTCGTTTTCATCCAGCAGTATTTTTTCGAATTCCACACATATCACCTAGTTTATCGCTATTCTTGAAAGCGCGCGGTAGGCAGTCATGTGCGACACGCCTATGGCATCCGCCGCCCTCCTCACGCTGAGCCTTTCAACAAAAAGAAGCCTCACAAGCAAGGAAAGCTTCCGCTCATCCATCTTTTTTCTTCCGTCAGAATTAGCCTTAGCATCGCCAGCTACATCTCACGCTAGGGGAACTCGGTCTAAAGGATTCTGTTTTGCTTTCCATCCATTCCACCTCCGTGACAGGTTATTTTCAGTAGCCTAGTTGAGATATGAAATATTTATAAACGATTGTAACAAAGTCTTCTCATGAAGAAAAGGATCACGAAACTCGAGCACGAGATTGCAGAAATAAAAGACAGGAACGCCCGTGTCGAGAAGGACAAGGCGTGGGAAATCTCAAAGACCAGGAAGACGATAATATTCCTGGCGACATACGCCTGCATCGCGCTCCTTCTTTATGTGGTTGGCGTTCCCGACCCTCTGGTGAACGCCCTTATCCCGGCGGTGGCATTCGTGCTTTCCACCCTCACGCTGAGTTTTGCGAAAGACTTTTGGGAAAAGAACGTTTACGGGAATTGAGGCGGCTGCCAACAACCCTATTTAAACGTTTTGTAGGTAATCAAACCTCGTCCCGCCATAGCTCAACCTGGTAGAGCGCTTGGCTGTAGAAAAGGGCACGGCAGTCGGCGATTGTGCTGGCAGTTATCAAGATGTTGTGTGTTCAAAAACCCTTTTTGCCAAGGGGAAGAAGTAAAAAGGCTGTGAATAAATCACACTGGCGGGACATATATTCCATCCAATTCGCGCTGCGGCGCAAATTGAATATCTGGCAGGACTGTGGTCCTGCTGTCCGACCAATCTGCTTCGGCAGATTGAACATCCGGTCGAACGGAGTGCCGTTCGACCATCCGGCCAAATCCTTCGGCATCGTCTTTCAGACGATGTCTGATGCGTTTGCGTTTCGACGCAAAATGCACATCGGATTTGATCGTGCCTCGATGGTGTAGTGGTTAGCATCCCAGATTGTCGATCTGGTGACCCGGGTTCGAATCCCGGTCGGGGCGCTTGTTATATCCGAGGTAAATCTGCAAAGAAGCATTGCAAAAACGAGAAACGTTCAGATTGGCTTTTTTGGCATTATTATACGTATCTTTATTCAGGCTCAAAGTCACTTTTATTTTGTGTTTACTTATCGGGAGGAAGGGTCTTGCCATGTCCGAATTTCCAAAGTCAAACATAAAAGTATACACCCTTACAGGTTCATAGAACATCTGTTATACGAACATCGCTTTGTGGCAGGATTGCCACGTCGGGCTGAATGTGGAGTGTTTTATGAACAACGCCCACCGACAACTCGAGCTCCGAGGCTATTGCCCGGATGGACTTGCCTTGCTTCCGGGCTTCGATTACACGCTTCCTGTGCCATCCTGAGAGGGGTTTTCTTCCCCACCTACCATTCGTCGCCTTGAACCTCACAATGCCTGTTTTGATGGCTTTCTTTTGCTTGGTGAGGTAATAGGCGCCGAACCATGTCATCATGAACTGCATGACTTCTGAAAACTCGTTGTCACTGGAAAAAATAGGTTCGGACACACTGATGAATGTCACGCCTTCACGCTTGATGCCCTGCAACAACTCGTTGACCTTGAAAGGGTTTTGCCTGCTGAAGCGATCCACTGAGAAACAGATTAAGCCCTGTGCCTTCCCTGCCTTCAAGGCTGCATCGAGCTGCTTCCCGGCAGGTCGCTGCCATATTACCGTGTCACCTGACACGCCGTTGTCGATGAACTCACCGACAACCTCGTGCTTATAGAGTGCAGCGAAGTTGCGGCAGGCAAGCAACTGCGATTCAGGGTTCTGACCCATGTCATCAGTCGAACACCTTGCATAAACGAAGACCTTCACACCAACACCTCACTGCACTACTGCAATTACTTCTTTCGCATCTTCCGAACCCTTTTCTTATTCCAATATCCGCTTTTGCAATTCGGGCAGAACAACGGGGTTATCTTCGTTGCCCATTTGTGTGTGCAACGATTGCAGCGAACTATTCTTAGAACCATACACATATTATGCACCATCATACTTATAATACTATCTGTCGTCGTAGAATGGATGAAGTGGGGCGTATCGTTCCAAAAAGGTTAATGCCTGCATTTTACTCACCCACCACAAAAAATTTCAACCCAAATTCCATTTTTCCCAGACTCGCGGTGTCATTGGTCGTCGTATCGCCTCGACCCGAGCAGGGTTTTCATTCAAAGGGGCAGACCCGGTGGAACTCCGAGCCATGCCACATTGCAGTGTCAACGGAGTGAAATCCGCCCGGACACCATCCTTGCCTTCCACCCCTTATCGGCACAGAAGTCGGCGAACCATTCGCGCTGACTTACTGGAATTATAGTGCACACCGTGTTGGCATCGTCGGAAATCTCATAGATGCAGCCGTCGGGGATTTGCGCCAAGAGCTTCGTGTGCCTGCCGTCGCCATCGTCACGGACTATGCCGAACAGGGTCACGGCGTGGGTTGACATTGGTCGCAGCGGTGCATTGCTGCTTCCGCTTGCGGCTCGCATCGTGGACACAACCTCGCCGAGCGAATTGATCAGCTCGTTTCTCCGAAGTGCCCTCTCGGCTGTGCTGACAAGCCGCTTCTCCTTTTCACAGGTGGTTTCTATTTTGTCCGGGTTCCTTTTCAGAAATATTTTGTTCATATCTATCACCTCAACCAAAAGTCACGTGGTCGCCAAGCGAGGCGGCAGCGTGTGGGAACTGCTTTTTAACGGCGTTCAGGAACTCCTCCGAAGTCCGTTCGGGAATCAGGTATTGCCTGCCGTCGACGAGTGCTATTCTATAATTTCGGACAGTGAAATTAATCCGATCCTGAAAGACACTGCCGGGCTCACCGAGAAAGCCGACAAGGTAGGCATCAAGCCTGCACAGCGTCGTGTGGCTGTCTATCACACCGGACATTGACTGCCGGAACTGCAACGCCTGCCTATCGACAAGTTCGCAGATTTTCGTGTGCTGCACATCGGCAGCCGATTCGAGTTCATTTTTGCTTATCATATCATTTCCTCCTTTGATTTTTCCGTTTCTGTTTGCCGCCAAGGCGGAGTATCCCGGGAAAGAACGCGACCATTTCGACGCAAAAAGATTGTGTCCACTTGGAGCATCGGCAGGTGCACGAGTTTGTTCCTTGGGAGTATGAGCAACAGCTTGTCATTCGTGATGTCACCGAAAACACCGGAGATTGAGTCTCCGGCTTTCATGTTCACCGTGATGAGATAGCCGCAGTATGGTTTCAAGCCGTCGTTATTCATTGGAAATCACCTTGGAAGATTTTACTTTCTCACTACCGGAGGCGGCAGATCTTGACGGCTTTCCTGAGGAAGACGGAGGTGCATCGAGTCGCGCCTCCGGTGTGAGTGGGGACACGAGCCTGAGGTTTCTGCCGTCAAGCGGTGTGTCGCTTCGGAGATAATTCAACGTGAAGCCTGCCGAGTCCTTCAGTTCCGGGAAAAGCATTTTCCCGAACTTGCAGAGAAGTTCAATCTCCCGAATCTTCGCGGCAATCATTTTTTCCCTTGTGTATATGTTCATTTTTCCTGTTCCAGTGCCTTCGAGCAGGTCGTTGAACTCGTTCCGCAGCAGGCTCAGAAGCTCGAAGATTTCCGACTTCACAAAGGTGTTGTAGTCGTCGACGGACATCAACATTCGATAAAATTCAAGCGCAGTCCTGTAATTCACTTTACATTGGACTGTTGCGAACTCGAAGCGTTGCCGTGTCAGGAGCCTGACGAGTGCCTTCACACCTCCCTTGCCCTTGCCTTTCACCGAGCCGCCCTTGCTGCATAGTTGCAAGTGTCTTTCCCGGTCATAGCTGCTGTGCTGTGCGTCGAATGGCTGTAATTTTTTATAGAGCAAAGTTTTCCTTGTTTTATCCTCGGTGGATGCCTGTTCAGTGGATATTTGCCCTTCGATAGGCTCGGAAAGCTCCATCTGGTGTTCGATGGTTTTCATGTGGATACATCTCCTTCGGGTGCTGTACTGTGCACCGTTCTGCCTGCCTCTTTGAGCATGGCAAGCCTTGCAGCGAGATCTTCAGGGTTGCAGTAGCACAGCCCGGCATCAGTGGTTATGGCGATCCGCTTGCCTGGGTTCACAGGTGGAGGTTGCCTTTCGTTGGAAGTTTCGGCAAGCGTTGTTTCACCGGTTGTTGGAAGCACGAAGCGGAATGGAGAGTGATTTGTCTTTCCAGTTCCGATGAACTTCCTTTCTTCCTTAAGCTGCTTGATAGCCTCGTCAAGTGTCCTGCCCTTCCCGAACTCACCGGTCAGTTCTGCTGTGGTTATGTCAGCCCGTCGGTTGTTCTGCACCAGCCAGTCGATGATGGACTGTGTCAACTTCTGCACAGCTCCGGCGTGTTCCTCCACTTCTCCAAGGTCGACGAAGCGGATCGCGTCATCAGTGTATTCAATCCTCAGATGGCGAGAGGGAGCCTCACACCCCCACTTGGAGCCTACGTGGTGCACGATGACTTCGTTCTTCTTCCGCAGCCTGTCAAGCATCACAATGCTGCCCGGCATGGCGAACATATCGGAGCTGCCTCGAATCGAAGCGAAGTCAGCACCTTGTTTGAAGCCGTTCTGATTCGGTTTTCTATTGTGATGAATCAGGATGAACGAGACACCACACTGCTTCATTATGGGAACAAGAACCTCGTTGTAGAGCTTGGAGACCTCACCGGAATCATTCTCGTCGCCGTCAAAACCTCGCCTGAGCGTGTCAATAACCACGAGCTGCAACCCGAACTTCACGACGGTGTCACGAAGCATTGCATCATCTGAGAGGGAGAAGCCCAAAGGCTGAGAAAACAGGATGAAGTTCTTGTCGAGCAGTGTCTTTTCTTCCGGGGAAAAATCAAAAGAAAGAGCCCGAATCATCTTTACAGTGTGGGCGATTGAATCCTCAAGGTCGAAAAATCCGATTTTTTGCTGTATTGTTGGATGCCCGGAGTAGGTGTTGCGCCCAACAGCGATTGCCACACAGTTGGACAACACCCAAGTGGACTTGAGAGCTTTCGGGCAAGCAGTGACAAGGGTCACATGACCCTTGACTATGTAGGGTTCAGCCACAAATTCCTGCGGTTCCAGCATTTCGGGTGTGATTTCGCCAAGCGGCAAACCTTCATAAGTTGTGTTCACAGTTGCAACTTCCCCACTTCCCCACCCTATAGGGGTGGGGGAAGTGAGG